>TARA_R110002072_G_scaffold3830_5_pt1 | contig 30844 bp, 25 predicted proteins | sample TARA_R110002072 | Tara Oceans TARA_R110002072 (sample SAMEA4397118) | marine metagenome | biome: Polar Biome; feature: [SRF] surface water layer (ENVO:00010504); material: water (ENVO:00002006), including particulate matter (ENVO:01000060) such as... | depth 5 m
CAGAATACTCGGTGTTCATATGGTCGGCGGTCATGTGTCAGAATTGATTGCAGAAGCGGTTATTGCGATGGAATTTGGTTCCAGCGCGGAAGACCTTGGTTTGACGATGTTCGCTCACCCAACACTCTCGGAAAGTTTGCATGAAGCGGCTCTGGCGGTTTCTGGTCACGCCATTCATATCGCAAATCGAAAACGAAAGAAAAAGTAACGGCAACCTTAAAAAAAATTATCCTACTCATTACTTCCTATAAATAGAGGAATCTAGACTTATGAACCTTCACGAATATCAGGCAAAACAGTTGTTTGCCGAATATGGCCTACCGGTATCAAAAGGTATAGCCGTAGATACAGCTGACGAGGCTGTTGCGGCAGCCAAAGAATTGGGTGGCGATATCTGGGTGATTAAGGTGCAGGTGCATGCAGGTGGCCGAGGTAAGGCTGGCGGTGTCAAGCTGGTGAAATCAGAAGCAGAGATCCGAGATTTTTGTAAACAGCACATAGGAACTAATCTTGTTACTTTCCAAACCGATGAGAAGGGTCAGCCCGTTAGCAAGATCTACATCGAGGACTGCACAGATATTGAGACAGAACTCTATCTTGGTGCTGTGATTGATCGCTCTTCCCGTCGTGTTGTCTTTATGGCCTCAACGGAAGGTGGTGTTGAGATTGAGAAAGTAGCGGAAGAGACACCCGAGAAAATTCTTCGAGCTACCATTGATCCAGCGCTCGGCGGGCAAGCTTATCAGGGGCGAGACCTTGCTTTTCAGCTGGGGCTAACCGGCAAGCAGGTGAATCAGTTTGCCAACGTCTTTGTGACGCTGTCCAAGTTGTTCATTGAGTGCGATCTTGCTCTACTTGAAATCAATCCTTTGGTCGTGACAAAGGCTGGAGATATTCATTGCCTAGACGCCAAGGTTGCGATTGACGGTAATGCGCTTTATCGGCAGAAGAAACTGGCTGCTATGCGTGACCCAAGTCAGGAAGATGAGCGTGAAAATCAAGCTTCAGAATTTGATCTCAATTATGTTGCATTGGAAGGCAACATCGGCTGCATGGTGAATGGCGCTGGCCTGGCGATGGGAACAATGGACCTGGTTAAGTTACACGGCGGTCAACCTGCAAACTTCCTGGACGTGGGCGGCGGTGCAACCAAAGAAACAGTCAGTGAAGCCTTCAAGATCATCCTTTCCGATAGCAACGTTAAGGCCGTACTGATCAATATTTTTGGCGGTATCGTACGCTGTGACGTCATTGCAGATGGCATCATTGGTGCCGTCAAAGAGGTCGGGGTCACGGTGCCTGTGGTGGTTCGATTTGAAGGAAATAATGCAGAGGTTGGAGTTAAAACCCTGTCTGAAAGTGATGTGGATATTATTGCCGCAACGAGTTTGACGGATGCAGTTGAGCAAGCGGTGAAAGCAGTAGGAGGTGCAGCATGAGTATTTTGGTCGGAAAAGACACAAAGGTTATTTGTCAGGGCTTTACCGGTTCTCAGGGTACGTTGCATTCAGAACAGGCAATCGCCTACGGCACCCAAATGGTTGGCGGCATTACGCCAGGCAAAGGTGGTCAGGAACACCTCGGCTTGCCCGTCTTTAATACCGTGCGCGAAGCGGTTGAAGCAACCGGCGCGACGGCCTCGGTGATCTATGTACCGGCACCATTTGCTAAAGACGGCATTTTGGAAGCGGCAGAAGCGGGCATAGAACTGATTGTTTGTATTACCGAAGGTTTACCAACCCTGGATATGTTGGCTGTCAAAGCGGCATTGGATAACACCAATGTTCGTTTAATTGGTCCAAACTGCCCCGGGGTGATTACACCGGGAGAATGTAAAATTGGCATCATGCCGGGTGTGATTCACCTCCCGGGTAAAGTTGGCATCGTATCCCGGTCCGGCACCCTAACCTATGAAGCCGTGAAACAAACAACGGATCTGGGCTTTGGCCAGAGTAGCTGTGTTGGTATTGGTGGCGATCCCATCCCTGGCAGTAACTTTATCGATATTCTCCGTATGTTCCAGGATGACCCTGCCACCGAGGCAATCATTATGGTTGGAGAAATCGGTGGTAACGCTGAGGAAGAGGCGGCAGCCTTTATTAAAGAGTATGTAACCAAGCCTGTTGTTGGCTATATCGCGGGTGTCACAGCGCCTCCAGGTAAGCGAATGGGACATGCAGGTGCCATTATTGCTGGCGGAAAAGGCACCGCAGACGATAAGTTTGCGGCCTTGAATGCAGCCGGCGTCACCACCTGTAAGAGTCTGGCGGAAATTGGCAATACTTTGAAAGAAGTCACTGGCTGGTAATTGCCCTGGCAAATGCCTAAGGCACATTGATTCGGTTCTCAGACCAGATCAATTTTAGATCGAAGCAAAGCCCCGACGTCTTAATAGGTGTCGGGGCTTTTTTGATTGCCTTGAAATATTTGGATATGCCCCCATCTTGCGAAGAAGATTTACATTCAGGAGCCACCATGGCCGTAGAAGCAAAAAAAGAAACAATGGGCTTCCAGTCCGAAGCCAAGCAGTTATTACAACTGATGATCCATTCGCTATACAGCAACAAAGAAATCTTCGTTCGAGAACTCATTTCCAATGCTTCTGATGCAATAGACAAACTCCGCTTTGAAAGCCTGTCCAATTCTGCATTGGTCGACGGAGACGCAGATCTCAATATCAAAATTGATATTGATGAAGAAGCGAAGACCATCACCATCACCGATAACGGTATTGGTATGACTCGAGAAGAGGCCATTTCGAATCTGGGCACCATTGCCAAGTCTGGTACCAGTCAGTTTTTGCAGGCGTTAACCGGTGACCAGAAGAAAGATGCTCAACTGATTGGACAGTTTGGTGTTGGTTTTTATTCATCATTTATCGTTGCAGAGCGCGTTGTTGTGGAAACCCGCGCCGCCAGCGCTGCCGTTAACGAAGCGGTTCGGTGGGAATCATCCGGAGAAGCGGACTTCGAAGTTGAGTCCATTACTAAAGAGACCCGTGGTACATCGGTGACGCTATACCTAAAAGCAGATGAAGCTGAGTTCGCCGACAATTGGCGGATTAAGAGTGTTGTTAAAAAGTATGCGGACCATATTTCAGTCCCGGTTTTGATGCTGGAAGAACCCATGCCAACTCCGCCCGAAGAGGGCGAAGAAGAGACTGAAGCAGAAGCCAAGCCCGCTGAATATCAGCCGGTTAATACCGCTCAAGCGTTGTGGACCCGATCACGCTCGGAAGTGAAAGACGACGAGTACAAAGAGTTTTACAAACACATTTCCCATGACTTTGCTGATCCACTTACCTGGAGCCACAATAAAGTTGAGGGCAAGTTAGATTATACGAGTTTGATTTATATCCCAGCTAAAGCACCATTTGATATGTGGCAACGGGATACCCCCCGCGGCGTAAAATTATACGTGCAGCGAGTTTTTATCATGGATGAGGCGGATCAGTTTATGCCGCTTTATTTGAGGTTTGTGAAGGGTGTGGTTGATTCCAATGATTTGCCGCTAAATGTCTCGCGGGAACTACTACAAAGTGACCCCTCAATCGAATCCATGCGCAATGCATTAACCAAACGAGCATTGGATAGTCTTGAGAAGTTGGCGAAGAAGGATGCCGAAAAGTATCAGGAGTTTTGGAGTGAATTTGGCCAGGTACTGAAAGAAGGGCCAGCAGAAGACCATGCGAATAAGGAAAAGATTGCTGGGCTGCTCAGATTTGCGACCACCGAAGGTGATTCTGATGTGCAGAATCAATCCCTCGCCGATTACATTTCACGAATGAAAGAAGGCCAGGAAAAGATCTACTTTGTTGCAGCGGATAATTACCATACAGCAAAGAACAGTCCTCACCTGGAAGTGTTTGCGAAGAAGGGGATTGAAGTCTTGTTGCTCAGTGACCGTATTGATGAATGGTTAATGAGCCACATGATGGAATTTGATGGTAAACAATTCCAGGATGTTGCAAAGGGTGCCCTTGACCTTGGTGAAGTTGAAGAAGCCAAGGACAAAGAGGAACAGGAGAAGGTTGAGAAAGAATTCCAGGGTCTTGTCGATAGAATTAAGGAAGTCGTTAGTGACCAGGTTGAAGAGGTAAGAATGACCACGCGACTGACGGATTCTCCTGCCTGTCTGGTCGTTAAGGATGATGATATGGGGATGCAAATGCGCCGTATCCTGGAGTCCGCCGGTCAGCCGGTTCCGGAGAGTAAGCGGATTTTTGAGCTAAATCCTGAGCATCCTTTAGTCATTAAACTCAATGATGAACCCGATATGGATCGATTTCGGGAGCTCACATTAGTGCTTTATGATCAGTCGATGCTAGCTGAGGGTAGCCAACTTGAAGAACCTGCTAGCTATGTGAAGCGCTTGAATAAGTTGTTGTTGGAACTTTCCGCTTAACAGGTCTGTGCAAACGGGCTAGCTGAAATGCAGTAGCCTCTGCCTCCCTGTGCGGGGCAGAGGCTATTCAGCAGAAGGCTGGTAGGCTCCACCTGTTTGTTGTTCGTGCTGAGTTTCTCGGAGATTGCCAATCACGGATTCTAGCGCGCGGCTAAACAATGCGCCGTCGCTAATAATTCGAACACTTGAGTCACGAAGTTCTTTGGCAAGTCCCATCCTGGTTTTCTCAACCACTTTTACACCCTGACGGTTCACAAATATAAACTTGTCGATTGCATTAATTTTTGCAGCTAGTTTGCATCGCACATTCTGTTCATCGCCACCGGCAAATTCCACCCACATGCCAACCGACAAGGTATCTACCTGATGCAGGGCAGGATGATTTTCATCGATCTCATCTTCTGATGGGGGTTCGACAACATGCGCATCCTCCTCTGTTGGAGGAGCCACTATTGATGTCTCACCTTCCTCCGCAAGTTTAAATTCAGCTTTGGTTTCAACTCTGGTTTCAACTACAGGTTCTTCAGGTGCACCGAAAGTTTCGTCCTGTACATCCTTAAGTTCAGTAATCAACGCATCTATTTTGGCCGCTTCTAACTGCGTAATTCTCAAGGCTTTACGGAGATTGTTTAGGAGTCTTGGATTAACGGTTGTGAGTCGATTTCGATCTCCCTCCTGCTCGTGGGGTTGGACGCTCCAGAGTAGGACATCTATGGTATTGATGGATTGTTTCCAGGCGTTGCTGCCTGGACCTTCTTTTAATACCAGCATGACCATAAACTTGTGGAAATGGGTTTCTAACAAATTAACCACAAAGGGGTGAAGGTCTCGACCCAGAATACGTTCCTGAATTTTTTGTCTGACCAATTCGTTGATATCTTCCAGGCGTTCCTGGCTTTCTTTGTTTTTTAGAATCCTTTGTTCAAGCTGACGAGTTTTAGCTGCTTCCCTGGCTCGGAAAGAACGAAACTCTTTATTCAGCTGTTCAAAAAATGAAACCTCGCCATCGTAACTTGATTGTATTTTTCCGACGGATGATTCTATTTGTTTATAGAGAGGATCCTTAGCAAGATTATCAACTTCGGTCCAACCGATGCCGGCTTCGGCGAATTCGTTTAAGAGTTCTCTCGCTGGATGATGCTCATCATTGAAGAATGTTTGATCAGACAGGGCAACTTTGATGATTGTTATTTGGGTCCGCCCAATTAGTTCTTTAATTGGGATGGGCACGGATTCATCCTGCCAAATCGCATCATAGAGCAGGGTAACCAGATTTATGATGTCCGATGACTGTTGGTCTACGGCACTCACCACACCTTCTTTCTGATTCTCTTTCAGCATTTCCCCAAGGGACGCGGAAATGTCGACCTTCTCGACATCCTCTAGATTTGAAGGAATTACTTCTCGGCTGACGGGACGCTCTTCGAGGGCCTTTTGGATATTGGTTAATATGTCCATTAGCTGATTTTGGTCAACCATCTGTACCTGTTCGCCAGGGGCTGGCTGAAAGGCCTCCATCACAGCGCGGCCCTGTTCGCCGGTTGGTAGCATAGAAGCAGGTACAGCATATTGTGGCTGACCTGAATTGTTTGGTATTTGACCAGGTTGTTGTCCCGGCATTGGCCCCGGTACGGGTCCCGGCATTGGTCCTGGGAATTGACCAGTCTGGGGCATTCCAGCCGGTGCGGTGTTCTCTCTATGCAGTAGATTCTGCATCATCGAGAATAATTCAGGCGCATTATTGTTGGGTTCGTAAGTTTCCTCTTCGACCGTACCAAACGTACTCAGCTCGTTTGAGGGCGCTGTTCGGGGAGCACTTCTTACCGGTGCTTGTTTTGGTCTGGCGCTATCCATGCGTAGGTCCGGAATGACCCCGTGTTCTATGAGTAGTTGATTGGCTTCCCTTAACACCTCATTGAGATTCTTTAGAACAATCGCATTAAAAGAGCGGTAGACTCCCATGCTCTGATCGGATGTTAGCCCGGAAGCCGTGATTGATTTCGAAAAAGCAGAGGCAACCTGGTGTGGGTCTAATGGATTAGTGGATTCGTCAATTCGTATATCAGTGAAGAGTGCATTCAGTCGGGTGTTAAAACTGATGAAGCTGGGAAGGTGTAGGTTTCGTGCGTTCGCAACCATACCTTCGACCGCAACCATGGCGGTTAGCTCATCATCTTGAACGAGGGATAAGGTCTCAAAATCGACAATGGCACGTTCTTCTTTAATATTGCCCACGAGCTTGTCGTATGCGAGGTTCATATTGTCGATGAACTGCATCAAGATGTCGTCTTGATTCTGGCTGACGGCCAGAACGTTGTTGTTCTCGGTCAAAGCTTCTTGCACCATTCGGCTTAATGTCCGAATGGTGACATTTTGGAGCTTTTCAATGATTTCAGACACAGATGGATTCCGCCGAGCAAAAGCGATCAAAAGATAACGTTATTAGCCTTGAAAGTATAGAAAACAGGGTGGTCTCCATTAACAATGTTGTAAACATTATGTAGGTTTTTTAAATGCTTACAAAGCTTTTCTAGAAGTATACTACGAGGATTCCCGTTAGTTCTGGTGACTGGATTAAGGTGCTGAATATGAAACTGTTAATCATGCGCCACGGTGAGGCAACGCCATTGGTGGATATTGACGCCAATAGAGCGTTAACAAACCGCGGCCATGCAGAAGCACGATCAGCAGTAGAGAGTGTAGTAGAACGTGGCGAGAGGCCACAAATTCTGTTTGTCAGTCCATATCTTCGTGCCCAGCAGACTGCGGCGGAAGTGCAGTGTTTAGTGCCGGAGATAGAATTGGTCACCATAGATTGTTTGATACCAGAGGCGTCGCCTGCGGATCTAATCACTTTTTTAGAGAAAAGCACCGAAACGAATATCATTCTGGTGAGTCATCAGCCCCTGGTGAGTTTGCTTATTGGTTATCTCACCGGACAACAAATTTACATGGGTACGGCGAGTGTCGCATTGATCGAGTCAGATATCTGGGCAAAACAGCAGGGAGAATTAAAGTGGGTCATTTAGGAACTTTTGTCTGGTTGATGCTGCTTGCGTCCGGCGTTTCGGCAGCTTCGATTGACCCATATCCAGGTTCAAAATTGATTGGCTCAACCGGCTCAGACGATGTTGTCATTCATCGTTTGATCACGGGCGAAGTGAAACGCAGCAATGGGCAAGTGACGCCGGAGTCATCGGATTTTGTTCGAGGTGTTAGATCTACGCAAACCTATGAAGTGCCAGAGGTTGGACGCAAAGGCGTTACCGGAAAATTCTTTAAGGAGCAGATCCAATCGCTCGGCCAACTTTTATTTGAATGTGTGGGAAGGGATTGTGGCAGTAGTAACTACTGGGCAAATGTTGTTTTTGATCAAGCGCTATTATATGGGCCCACAGAGGATCAGCACTATCTATTAGGGAAGTTGAGTGGTGACCGAGGAGATTATGTCATAGTTTATTTGGCGCAGCGTGCCACAGGAAAGCGTTATATCCATATTGAAACGATCAGTGATGTGGCTGGTGAGTCTCTGTTGGACAGTCGGCTTGTTGCGTCGGCACTGCGTTTGCAGCACAGGTTTGTCATTGAATCTGAATTGGACGAAAATATTTTGATTGCCGTTAAGGACGCGCTTAATGAGGGGACCTGGCCGTCACTGGCTCTGGTTGCACACGACCAGTTGCTTCCGACTGAGACACTTGAGGCTGCGCAGGCAAGGACTCAAGAAAGAGCCAGGGCGGCTAAAAGTAAATTGGAAGCAATTGGCGCGGACACGAAAAATCTAGTAGCGATAGGTGCGGGACCAATTTCTCCCATAGACCGGTCTAACATCAAACGCCTTGAATTGATTCTGTTGCGATGAACGACCTACAGCGGTAGGTTCAGCAACGACATAAATTCCATTCTGGTGGCCGGGCTATCTCGAAACTCGCCGAGCATGACCGAAGTACGCATGACAGAATTTTGTTTCTCTACTCCACGCATCATCATGCACATATGTTTTGCTTCAATGATTACACTCACACCTGATGCATGTGTCACTGATTGAATCGCTTCCGCAATTTCTTTGCTGAGATTTTCCTGAATCTGCAGTCGTCGGGCGTACATATCCACAATCCGAGCAATCTTCGATAGTCCTAATACTTTGCCAGTTGGTAAGTAGGCAACGTGGGCCTTGCCAATAAATGGCAGCATGTGATGTTCGCACATAGAGTAGAGCTCAATGTTCTGGACAACCACCATCTCATTTGTATCGGAATCAAACAGGGCGTTATTCACAACCTCATCAAGTGACTGCTGATAACCATGTGTTAAAAATGCCATTGCCTTTGCAGCTCGCTGGGGCGTGTCTTGCAGGCCCTCGCGATTAGGGTCTTCACCTACGGCTTCAAGGATGGTTCTGTATGCGTCTTCCATGGGGATGTTCAGTTACAAAAGAGCGAGTACCCTAAGGCATCGTTGTCGTTGGGTCAAAAATTTATTTTGCCGCGCGGTGACTAGTATTAATCGTTATAATGCGCCCCTTGATTTGGAGGTGGTGTATGCCCGGTAGCTCTATCGGCGAACAGTTCAGGGTAACAACATTTGGTGAGAGTCACGGTGTGGCGCTCGGTTGTATTGTGGACGGATGTCCGCCTGGGATCGAAATAAGTGAAGCTGACATCCAGGTTGATTTGGATCGGCGAAAACCAGGGACTTCCCGTTACGCCACGCAAAGGAAAGAGGGCGATCTGGTTAAGATTTTGTCCGGGGTATTTGAGGGCCGGACTACGGGTACTTCTATAGGACTCCTTATCGAAAACGAGAACCAGAAGTCGAAAGACTATTCGGAAATTAAAGACTTATTTCGGCCTGCACACGCTGACTATACCTATCTCAAAAAATACGGAACCCGAGATCATCGGGGTGGCGGGCGCGCGTCCGCCAGAGAAACCGCTATGCGGGTCGCAGCCGGTGCGATTGCCAAAAAGTATCTAAGCCAGCAGGGCGTTGAGATCAGGGGTTATCTATCCCAAATGGGCGACATCAAGGTTGAGCAGGTGGATATGGCGCAAATTGAAGCTAACCCATTTTTCTGTCCAGATATCGACAAAGTGCCCTTGATGGAGGCCCTGATTGACCAGCTACGCCGAGATGGAGATTCGATCGGAGCTGAGATTACCGTCATCGCAACGGGTGTTAAGCCAGGCCTAGGAGAGCCGGTGTTCGACAAGCTGGATGCTGAAATAGCTCACGGCATGATGAGTATTAATGCCGTTAAGGGTGTAGAAATAGGTGCCGGCTTTGCGGTCGTGAAACAGCGTGGTAGTGAGCATCGAGACGAAATGTCCCAAAATGGTTTTTCGTCGAATAATGCTGGGGGGATACTCGGTGGTATTTCTTCGGGTCAGGACATCACGGTGCGCATCGCATTAAAGCCTACTTCGAGTATTACCCAGCCAGGCCAAACGATCACCGTGGCGGGTGATGCGGCAGAGATTGTAACCAAGGGACGCCACGATCCCTGTGTTGGGGTTCGCGCCACGCCAATCGCGGAAGCCATGCTCGCGATAACCTTGATGGATCATTTGCTACGCCATCGTGGTCAGAACTATGACGTTGGTGATGTAGGGCCAAATCTATAGGGCCTAATCCGCCGTTGCAGCGTTTTTATTCTGGCCTCCTGAATGACACCCGCCTGATTAGTGTTTGTTGGTGCTCTCGTCTTCCTGCAGACATTCAAGAAAAGCCTTGCCCGCATTCGACAGGGTCCGTTGAACGTGGTGGATGACCCCCAGTTGCCGTTCAATAGTGACATTTGGCACGTTGATCACCTTTAAGCTACTGTCCATCATCGAGATGGGCAGCATGCTCCAACCAAGTCCGACTGAAATCAGCATCTTGATGGTTTCGAGGTAATTTGTGGACATGCTGACATCAAGTGCCAATCCACGCTCTTCAAAAAGGGATTTCACAATCCTGCCGGTAAATGTGCTCATGTCCGGCAAAATGGCCGGATAGTCCGGCAGTTGTTCTATATAGACCTTGCCCTGGTTCGCCAGTGGGTGATCCGCGGCGCACATAAACACGAGTTCATCTCGCCAGACAGGGATAGCATTCAGGCGTTCGTGGCTTTTCGGCGCTAAGGTAATGACACCGAGTTCAAGATTACCCTGTACAATCTGCTCGTGGGCAACCTCGGAGTCCATAAAGTGGAGATCCAGGGAGACGTCAGGATAGCGCTGGGAGAACTTTCGAAGTACCTGGGGCAGACGCCATAGCCCAATATGGTGACTGGTTGCGAGGGAGAGTTGGCCGCCGATGTTGCCAGCTAGATTGCTGATTGCTCTGTGTGTATCTTCGATATTGATTAGAATATCCCGCGCTCTCGGTTCTAGTGCTCGACCTGCTTCGGTAAGGTTGACTGTTCGACCGATACGGTCAAACAGGCGAACACCCATTTGGCTTTCCAGAAGTGCGATGCGTTTGCTCACCGCTGGTTGGGTGAGGTGCAGTCGATTTGCGGCAACTGAAAAGGAACGGGCGTCAGCGACTGTGACAAAAGCTTTAATTCCATCAATGTCGATCATTTAGATATTCCGATGTGTTATCAATTTTATGAACAATATGAATTTGAGTTATCTGAGCTCGAATCTTAACATTACCCCTATCAATCAAAAAGTGGTGTAGTCCTGTGGAAAAAGCAAATGTAGCAATTGTCGGCGCAACCGGCGCCGTTGGCGAGGTTATGCTGGAAATTCTTGAGGAGCGTAATTTTCCGGTCGGAGAGTTGACGTTACTGGCTAGCTCGGCTTCCGTGGGCAAGCGATTACAGTTCAAAGGCCAAAGCGTGGCGGTTCAGGACCTGGACACCTTCGATTTCTCCAATACCCATATAGGGCTTTTCTCAGCGGGCGGTTCTATTTCAGCTAAGTATGCGCCTATTGCTGCAGCGGCGGGGTGTGTTGTGATCGACAATACGTCTTATTTCCGCCGTGATGCCAACATTCCGCTAGTGGTCCCTGAGGTTAATCCGGGCAAGATTGCGGACTACGCCCCGGCCAATATCATCGCCAACCCCAACTGTTCAACGATCCAAATGGTGGTTGCATTAAAGCCTATCTACGATGCAGTTGGAATAAAGCGAATTAATGTCTCAACATACCAGGCGGTTTCCGGCGCGGGTAAACGTGGTGTTGAGGAACTTGCGAGTCAAACCGCGAAGTTGCTGAACGCCCAGCCCTACGAATCGAAGGTGTTCTCCAAGCAGATTACCTTTAACGCGATCCCGCACATTGGCGATTTTGAGGAGAATGGTTATACCAATGAAGAAATGAAGATGGTGTGGGAAACCCGCAAGATCTTCGGTGATGAAGACATCATGGTAAATCCCACCTGCGTCAGGATTCCTGTCTTTTACGGGCACTCAGAAGCGGTTCATATTGAGACTGGATCACCTATTAGCGCTGAGAAAGTACGTGAATTGCTTAAAACAGCACCAGGTGTGACGGTGATTGACGACCCTAAGCCTGGAGGTTATCCAACCCCGGTGACGGAAGCTGCCGGCACTGATCCTGTTTTTGTTGGTCGAATTCGTCAAGATATCTCCCACCCGAATGGGATTAGCCTCTGGGTGGTCTCAGACAATGTCCGTAAGGGTGCTGCGCTTAACAGTATACAAATTGCAGAAGTTTTGATAAAACGGCTGTAATAAGCGATACTTATCGCAACAATTAGAGAACGTTTCTAGGTTTGCTCGCCATCAGCAGAATGATCGGCGGGCTATGCTGTCGAAACGCAACTCTGCCGATGGGGCTGGGGAGAGAAATAACAATGATTCGGAAACTCCTGCTGCTAGTAGCAGTCACTTTGGGATGCCTGGCGTCTCCAGCTTTTGGCCTCGGCCTTGGGGAACTGGAACTCAAATCTGCGCTCAATCAGCAATTTAGTGCCCAGATCAAGCTGACCAATGTTCGTGGTCTGCAAGTCGAAGAAATATTGCCCAATCTAGCCTCCCAGGAGGATTTCAATAGGGTAGGGGTTGAACGAAACTACCTGCTGACTGATCTTCGTTTTAAGGTTGCGCCTAATGACCAGGGCGAAATGGTCATTTTTGTCACCAGCAACAAGCCCATCATTGAACCCTTTTTGAACTTTATTGTAGAAGTACTCTGGCCAACGGGTCGTATCCTGCGGGAATATACCGTCCTATTAGATCCACCAGTATTCGGTAATCAGCGGGTAGAAGCTGTACAGCCCAGCCAGACGACGGGCCAGGCTTCGAAACAGACAACTAGACCCGTGCCTGCCGCACCTAAGGCTCCGGTCCGCCAAACACCTTCTACTCAGCCTCAACCCAGGGTTCAGCCGGTCATCAGTAGCCCACCAGAGCGTCAAGGTGATGTTTCTGGTACTGAATATGGCATGACAGGCCAGGGTGATACCCTGTGGAAGATTGCCCTTCGAGTTAGGCCTAACGACTCCGTTTCTGTCCAACAAACGATGCTGGCGTTACAAAGAGCAAACCCAGAAGCCTTTATTAACAACAACATTAACCTGCTAAAAGCCGGGTATGTATTGCGGATTCCCGATGTCAGAGAGATTCGAGCGGAAACGGTAGCGTCTGCTGTGCAAGAGGTTCGTACCCAAAATCGGGAATTTGATAACTACAGAGGGGGCAGTCTTGCCCAATTGGACGCAACTCGACGCAAAGCAGGCAGTAGCAGTTCAAGTAGCGATAGTGCTAGTGGAGAGTTAAAGCTTCTGGCATCTAATGACGAGGTCGGAGATCGATCAGGTTCAGCGGGATCCGCAAAAGTGCAGGCTCTCGAGAATGAGTTGGCCGTTGCTGAAGAAGACCTGGATCGGGCCCGTCGAGCCAATAGTGAAATGAACATTAAGGTTGATGACCTGCAGGGACAGTTAGACACGCTTAACGAAATATTGACCCTCAAAGATGACCAGCTCGCAGCGTTGAAGGCTGAAGTTCAAAAAATGCAGGCCGCATCAAACCAGCCTACAGCTGTCCAGCCGGTTCAAGAGCAGTCAGGCTCCTTGTTTAGCAATCCACTTGTGCTCGGTGTACTCGGATTACTGATAGTAGGTGCAATTGCGGGTGGAATGGTCCTTATGCGTCGCAGACAGCAATCAGCCGCAATGGAAAGTGATTTTGAAGATACTTTCGAAGCTCCAGAGGCGGAGGAAAGCATCATTGAAGAGGCGGAGCTAGAAGAAGCTGCTGTCATTGAAGAAGAAGAGGAAGACCTTTCTCCGGAAACCAGTGACGTGATTAGTGAAGTGGAAATCTACATCGCCTATGGGCGCTTTCCACAGGCGATTACCTTCCTGCAGAATGCGATTGAAGCAGAGCCCGATCGATCAGATATTCAACTCAAGCTGCTTGAAGTCTTTGTTCAGACCGAAGACAGCGTTGCATTCAATCTGCAGTTGGAACAACTCAAGTTGTTAAATGATGCTGAAGCGACCAGTAAAGCACTGGAGCTACAGCAAAAAATCCCCGGCGCTGCAGAAGATGCCGCTGCCGCCATGGACGCAACGGTCATTAGCATGGAGCCTGTAGAGGCTATTGCCGAACCCGAAGATGATGACGATGATTTGTCATTTGATCTGGACGACCTTGATTCAGAAACCGAAGATGATGACCTCAGGCTTGATGCCGATTTGGCAGCTGAAGACGATGATGAAGAGCTCGATTTGTCTCTAGACGCCGATGATGATCTGGAACTATCTGAGGACGCCGATAGCACGATCAAGCTAGAAGACAACGAAATTGAATTTAGTCTTGAGGGCGCTGATGATGATGAAATTGAACTCGATTTAGATGGGGACCTGGATCTCGATCTGGATGACGATGAAATTAGCCTGGACCTGGATGACAAAATCACACTTGATCTCGAGGATAACACCGATAGCGATGGCGAAGTTACGCTGGAACTTGAAGAGGGTGATGACGACATTCTTGATCTAAGTGGTCTCGAAGAAGACGATTTTGATCTGGAAAAAGATCTCGAATCTGTCTCAAAGGATCTCGATAGCGCAACCGAGGATGATGACGATGAAATCCTCCTCGACCTTGATGACGATTTAGAAATTGATCTTGAAGGCGGCGACCTGGATCTGGACGACGATGATGATGAAATCACGCTGGATCTTGAAGGTGACGATGAAATCACGCTAGATCTCGAAGGCGACGATGAAATCACGCTTGATCTCGAAGGCGACGATGAAATCACGCTTGACCTTGAAGGTGACGATGAAATCACACTTGATCTCGAGGATGATGAGTTTTCCCTTGATTTAGACGACGATATTTCTCTCGATCTTGACGATGATGACGACGAGAACAAGTTGGACCTCGCTCGCGCTTATATTGATATGGGCGACAGTGATGGGGCGAAAAACCTGCTTCAACAGGTGTTAAGTGAAGGTTCAGACCAAGAGAAACAAGAAGCTACAGATTTGTTGGAAAAGATCGACTGATTCGGTTTGACCGTTGAACTCAAGACCTTCGCCCTGGGTATAGCCTATCAAGGTACCAGCTATCACGGCTGGCAATACCAGGGTGAATCTACACCTACCGTACAAAAAGCCCTTCAAATTGCCCTCAGCGTGGTCGCGGACGAACCGGTTCTAGTAACCTGTGCAGGACGTACCGACACAGGGGTACATGCCACCAAGCAGGTTGTTCATTTCCAAACTGATAAAGACCGATCTGAACGGGCCTGGGTAAAAGGCACAAACGCACATCTACCCGACGACATTTCGGTGAACTGGTCCCGACAGGTGCCAGCGGAATTTAGTGCCCGACACTCTGCTGTTGCCAGGCACTATGTTTATGTTGTCTATACCAGTGCCGTACGCTCAGCACTATTTTCCAATCTTTATACCCGGGACCCGAGGCAGCTAGATGCGCAGTTGATGCATGAAGCTGGACAACTACTGCTGGGGGAAAATGATTTTAGTAGTTATCGCGCATCAAGTTGTCAGTCGCTGACACCAATGCGAAATGTGCATCGCCTAAACGTCCAACGCTTCGGCGATCTGGTGGTCATTGACATAGAAGCCAACGCCTTTCTCCATCATATGGTCAGAAACATTGCGGGTGTACTGTTAGACATAGGGGCTGGTCGCTATCCCCCTGGCTGGGCAGGTGAATTGTTAAGCTTAAAGGATAGAACCCGTGGCAGCGTCACAGCGCCTCCCACGGGGCTTTATCTTGTGGATGTCGTCTATCCAGGGGTACCCGAGATCCCTCTGGGAGCAGCATTACCTCACTTTCTACGCGGTATCGGTATCGGGCACGCAATGAAGTAATACCGCTGCTGCTCGTCGGTCATGATTCTGCTAAACTCCGGCCCTTTTTGCAGGCACCCATAACAAGCATATGCGCACCAGGATAAAAATCTGCGGTATTACGCATCCCGATGATCTCCAACTTGCCGTTGAATTGGGTACTGATGCGGTGGGCTTCAACATGTACGGTCCTAGTCCGCGATTTGTTGATGCGGAAACTGCGGGATTGATGATTGAAAGTTTGCCGCCTTTTGTGAGCGCCATTGGACTCATGGTGAATGAAGACGCTGAGAAAGTAGCTGAGCTGTGTTCTGCTTTACCGTTTGATGCATTGCAGTTTCATGGCGACGAGGACAACAAGTTTTGTCGCCAGTTCGGCAAACCATTTATCAAGGTATTGCGGATCAGCCGGGCGGAAGATCTGGCTAAGGTTGATGATTTTCCCGACGCTGATGGGTTTTTGTTTGATGCCCATGTAGAAGGTTTATACGGTGGCACGGGGAAACAAATCGACTGGGCCATGGTTGAACAGCTGCCACCCGGTAGCATCCTGGCGGGCGGGCTGACGGCTGAGAATGTGGGCGCTGCGATCGCTCGATTCAAGCCTTATGCGGTAGATCTTAGCAGTGGCGTTGAGAGTTCCCCGGGACGAAAAGACGTGAACAAAATGAAACAGTTCTTCAAGGCAGTGGTTGCTGCGGATCGGAGTGAGACATGAATAAGCAGGTAAGCGGTGACAATACTCAGGTCACGGAACTACCGGATGATAAAGGCCTGTTTGGTATTTACGGCGGTCGCTTTGTATCAGAGGTATTGGTTGCAGCTCTTGATGAGTTAACCGAGCAATACGATATTCTGAAAGATGATCCGACATTTATTAAGCAATACGAGCAGGATCTGGCGACTTATGTCGGTCGTCCTTCGCCACTATATTTTGCAGAACGACTAACGGAAAAAGTAGGGGGTGCAAAAATACTTCTGAAGCGTGAAGATCTAAATCATACCGGTGCCCACAAGATCAATAATTGTATCGGTCAGGCGTTGCTTGCTAAACATATGGGCAAACCCCGGGTGATTGCAGAAACTGGCGCAGGGCAGCATGGTGTTGCATCGGCAACGGTTGCGGCCAGGTTCGGGCTTAAATGCTGTGTCTATATGGGCAGTGAAGACATCGCGCGACAAAGTCTCAACGTATACAGAATGAAGTTGTTAGGGGCTGAGGTTATCCCGGTTGATAGCGGCTCCAAGACCCTCAAGGATGCCCTGAGCGAAGCTATGCGGGACTGGGTCACTAACGTCGACGATACCTATTATATTATTGGGACGGTTGCAGGTCCCCATCCTTATCCAATGTTAGTCCGGGATTTTCAGTCTGTTATTGGTAAAGAAACCAGAGTTCAGTGTCAGAAACAATACGGACAGCTGCCAAATGCTGTAGTGGCATGTGTAGGCGGGGGTTCAAATGCAATGGGGATTTTCCATCCTTTCTTAAAGGATGAGTCGGTCAGATTGATAGGTGTTGAGCCTGCGGGCAGAGGACTTGAAACCGGGGCGCACGCAGCGCCGCTTAACAAGGGAAAGGTAGGCGTTTTACACGGAAACAGAACTTATTTGATGCAGGATGAAAATGGGCAGGTTCTAGATACCCATTCTATTTCGGCAGGTCTTGATTATCCAGGTGTCGGCCCGGAGCATTCCTGGTTGAAAGACGTCAAACGAGCTGAATATGTGTCTGTTAATGACCAGGAAGCTCTTGATGCGTTTCGTGAATTGAATCTATTGGAAGGCATCTTACCTGCACTCGAATCGGCACACGCTATCGCATACGCCAAGAAGCTTGCGAAGGACATGTCACCCGAGGAAATAGTTGTAGTGAATCTCTCGGGTCGTGGTGACAAAGATATTCCAACGCTTGCCAATATTGATGGCATCTCAATTAGTTAAGGAGTAATTGTGGGTCGAATCACAGAAGCTTTTGTCCGGCGGGCAGAAGAAAAACGTAAGCTATTGATTCCCTATCTGGTTGCCGGTGATCCTGATTTGGAAACGTCTCTGGCTGTCATGCACGAGATGGTGGCCGCCGGTGCAGATCTCATTGAGCTCGGGGTCCCCTTTACGGATCCCGAGGCAGAAGGACCGGTTATCCAATTGGCCCATGAGCGAGCATTGCTAAACAACGTTTCTCTGCGTGACACAATAGCGTTGGTGAAGCGTTTTCGGCAGCAAGATCAAACGACTCCCGTGCTTTTGATGGGATACCTGAATCCTTTTGACGCGATGGGTTACGATGTTTTTGTAAAAGAAGGCACGGATGCAGGCGTTGACGGGGTGCTTATTGTCAACATGCCGCCCGAAGAAGGAGCGGAGTTAAAGAGTGCTCTTAAGGGTAGTAAAATTGATGTGATTTATCTGTTAGCCCCCACGACAACCGACAAACGTGCTGCCTATGTATGTGCTGAAGGGAATGGGTTTGTGTACTACGTTTCACTTAAAGGCACGACCGGCGCGAGTTCAATTAACTTTGATGATGTGGAAGCCCGGTACAACCACCTACGCCCCTTTTCAGAAGTGCCTATGGTCGTAGGCTTTGGTATCAAAGATGGCGCCTCAGCAGCAAGGGTTGCTGAATTTGCAGACGGTTCAGTAGTGGGTACTGCGGTGGTTAAGATTTTTGAACTGAACCTGCAGTCTCCACAACAAATAGCGCCCCTGGTTGCGGAGCTTCTCGCGGATATGCGTCAGCAAATGGATGCAATCATCCGTTAATGGAGCTTATCCCTAATGGAGCTTAGCGATTGGCTAGAGAAAATCCAAAAACTTCATCCAAAGGAATGGGATCTAGGACTTGCCCGGGTAGGTGAAGTAGGTCAGCGGTTGGGCGTATTGGAGCCTGCAGCAACGACGTTTTTGGTTGCGGGAACAAATGGTAAGGGTTCTACCTGCGAATATATTGCCCGCTATTGTCAGGCCCTGGGTCTGTCCTATGGCAAGACAACATCTCCGTTTCTATCTCGATACAACGAACAAATTGTTGTGAATGGAGCAGCCGTCGCCGATGAACTTATTGCAGATGCCTTCGCTGAGATTGAGCAGGCTCGTGGCGAAATATCCTTAACCTATTTTGAGTTTGGAGCACTCGCGGCTCTGTTGATCTTCAAACAGCAAGGGGTTGATGTTGCGATTCTTGAAGTTGGTCTTGGCGGTCGCCTTGATGCAATGAACATTGTCAATCCGGACGTGTCCGTGATCACTCGAATTGCCCTGGATCACCAAAATTGGCTCGGGGATACAAGGGAGGATATTGCAACGGAAAAGGCGGGCATCATGCGTCGCAATAAACCCGTTGTCATGGTGGACCCTGATCCGCCCCAAACACTTTTTGACGAAGCCATGCGCCTGGGTGCTTATCCGATCCAATTATCCCGAGAATTTGAGGTTAAGGATGGTTGGTTTGAGTTCAAGAATTGGCGCCTACAGTTACCAACAACCAGATTGCCGTTGCCAAGTGCAATTGCGGCCACAATGGCGATGTTTTTGGCCGGTTATGAGCTAGAGCAGCAACAGGTCACTGAGGTGCTTGAAACCACAGAGCTGCCGGGCAGATTTCAACGGCTCGATGGCAACCCCGACTTTATTCTTGATGTTGCCCATAACCCCGATGCCGCCGCCTACCTGGCGGAGAAGCTCAGTTTGGAGCAATTCAATCGAGAGAAATCAGGGACCTTTCAAGCTGTGGTGGGAATGTATCGGGATAAAGACATAGCCGGCGTTCTTCAACACCTGTCCCCCTATGTAGAGGGCTGGCATTTTATTGATCTACCAGGGGAGAGGGCGGCTTCGGCAGCGCAATTAGCGGCCGTTTTGTCAGACACTTGTGGGTTAACTGCCAATACTTATGATAAAGTCGACCGTGCGGTTGAAGCGGCAAAAAGTTGTTCTCAGCCCAATGGTACAGTACTGGTGTTCGGCTCATTTATGACGGTAGCAGCGGTACTGAAGTATCTGGATTGCTGATATTCAGTAACCCAAATTTGAGATTTAACTCTCACTCAACAGCGAATTCTGGCGAGCGTGGATACAAGGCTTAAACAACGAGTCATTGGTGCTGTGGTTATGACCACTGTGGCAATCATCATCCTGCCCATGCTCCTTGACGGCTCCGCGGACGAACGCCGGAGAGTTGAAGCGTCCATTCCAACACCCCCCCAAATCGACATCAACACCCTGACGGTGGAAGAAACCAGCGAGAAAATGCACGCCATGGCCAAAGCCAGTGAGGCAAAGTTGCCTGTGCTGCTTGAGGACAAAATAGTTGAGCCCGATGAAGTGGAAAACTTTTCGCTGAATCAAAATGGTTTACCGATTAGCTGGAGTTTGCAATTGGGCAGTTTTCGGCAAGAATCCAATGCTACCAGATTGCGGCAGGTGCTCCGTGATAAGTCATACCGAAGTTATATCCTCGCCGGAGAGAACGATGATGAACTGTATAGGGTGTTTGTCGGTCCGATGGTGAATAAGGACAAGTTGCTTAGATCCCAAACGGAAATAGAGGCCGAGTTGAAATTATCGGGACAGATTGTGAGATATCGAATTGAAGATGACCGATATCAGCTGGGTGGGTAAGGGATTCTTTTTTGCCGTGGTCCAACTACTGGTCCGCGGCAGCGAATGTGGCCAGTATGGAGGTCCGGTTTGACGCTGGTAGCCGCTGATTGGGTGATTCTTGGCATCGTTGGAATTTCCACGTTGATCAGTATTCGACGCGGATTCGTCAAAGAAGCACTATCCTTAGTCACATTGATTGCAGCGATGATTGTCTCGCGTCTGTTTGGCGCTGAAGCATCAACACTACTCGTAAACTGGATAGAAACTCCTGGGCTACGTTATGTCGCAGCCTATGTGGGACTATTTTTTACAACCTTGATTATCGGCGGGCTTATTAATTCCGCGGTTGTACAGGTTGTCAGGATGGCGGGTCTTGGGGGCCTGGATAGAACCCTTGGGATGGTGTTTGGCTTTGCCAGGGGGGTACTGATTCTGGTTGTGGTGGTCGCCGTTGCCGCTCGATTAGGGTTTTCTGAATCAAGTTGGTGGCAGGAATCACTATTTATTCCAGAGTTTGTTGCCATCAGTGATTGGCTTCAGGCGTTTGGCCTTGACGGCGCGAATCGTCTGCTTGAGCAAGCTGCATTTAATAATGGAACAGAGACCTAGAGCTAGAGCTGGATTTGACCGACCAGGTCAGTTTTTAGGGTCAGGATTACAAGGGGAATTTTAATTTTGCTTTCTTCTCTACAGAAGCGGGGTATCTAAGTATGTGTGGCATCGTGGGTATGATTGGACGGGGCCAGGTTGGCTATGACCTGTATGACGCGTTGACGATTCTCCAACACAGGGGGCAGGATGCCGCTGGAATTGTGACCTGTGAAGGTGACAGAGTTAACCTGCGGAAAGGCAATGGTCTGGTTCGGGATGTGTTCCACCAGGGTCACATGAATAGACTTGCGGGCATGATGGGCATTGGCCATGTCCGTTATCCGACGGCGGGAAGCTCAAGTTCTGCAGAAGCACAGCCGATGTACGTCAACAGCCCCTTTGGGATTTGTATTGCTCACAACGGCAATCTGACTAACGAAGAAACCCTTAATGAGGACTTGTTTCGTTCCGATCGGCGACATATCAACACGTCTTCCGACTCAGAAGTGCTACTCAATGTGTTTGCCCATGAACTGCAAATCCTTGCCGGTATGCAGCCTACCCCAGAGCAGGTTTTTGAGGCGGTTCGAAGAGTTCATGAGCGCGCCATCGGTGCCTATGCAGTGGTCATGATGATCGTTGGGCATGGCATTGTGGGCTTTCGCGACCCAAATGGGATTCGACCCATCTGCTACGGCAAGCGGCAAACCCCAAATGGTCCCGAGTACATGATTGCTTCCGAGAGTGTTGCCCTCACGGTGGCGGGATTCGAAGTGATTGCGGATATCGAACCAGGTGAAGCGGTGTATATTGAAACCAATGGCAGTCTCCACAAAAAGCAGTGCAGCGATAAAACCGACTACACGCCCTGTATTTTTGAGCATGTCTATCTTGCCAGACCCGACTCCATCATCGACCAGATCTCGGTGTATAAAGCCAGACTCAAAATGGGTGAAAAATTAGCGGACAAGATTCTACGACTGGTTCCCAATCACGATATCGATGTAGTCATACCAATTCCAGATACCAGCTGTACCGCGGCGTTACCCATGGCGCACCGGCTCAATGTTAAATATCGCGAGGGACTGGTCAAGAATCGCTATATCGGCAGGACCTTTATTATGCCGGGGCAGCAACAACGTCTGAAGTCGGTGCGGCAGAAGCTAAGCACCGTTGAACTAGAGTTCAAGGGAAAGAATGTATTGCTAGTGGATGATTCGATTATTCGCGGTACAACCTCAAGACAGATTGTTCAAATGGCTAGAGAAGCCGGGGCTGAAAAAGTTTACCTGGCTTCAGCTGCGCCGCCGGTACGATTTCCGAATGTCTATGGAATCGATATGCCCGCCGCTAATGAGTTTGTTGCTTACGGCAATACCGAGCAGGAGATTGCTGACTATATTGGTGTCGATTGGCTGATCTACCAGGATATTGAAGATCTAAAAGAGTGCGCAATGGGTATAAATGAAAAGATTGAGCGATTTGATTGCAGCGTGTTTGATGGTGTTTACGTCACCGGGTCTGTGGATGACGAATACCTTAGACGCATCGAGTCGAAGCGCAACGATGAAGCGAAGTCAAAACGAGCCGGTATCATGGACTCGGAAGTTATCGAATTGCACAATCAGGCCTAACCCATCTAGTAAAACAGCAACCGAGTTATGCACGAGCTAATTGATAAAACGATTAACCAGGTAGGAACAATCCTACTAGGCAAAGACCAACAAATTCGACTAGCGTTGACCTGCCTGTTTTCCGGCGGTCATCTGTTGATCGAAGATCTTCCGGGGATGGGTAAGACCACCCTTGCTCATACTCTAGCAAGAGTGTTGGGGCTTAGTTTTAATCGCGTTCAATTTACCAGTGACCTTTTGCCTGCGGATATCCTGGGCGTTTCAATTTTTGATAAACAAACACAACAGTTCAACTTTCATCCCGGGCCGGTTTTTAATCAGGTTATTCTGGCTGATGAAATTAACCGGGCAACACCCAAGAGCCAAAGTGCACTTTTAGAAGCAATGGAAGAAGGGCAGGTCACCGTTGAAGGTGAGTCAAGACCATTGCCTACGCCGTTTTTTGTCATTGCCACGCAGAATCCAGACACCCAGGCGGGAACTTTCCCGCTGCCGGAATCCCAGCTAGATCGATTTTTAATGAAAATCGAACTGGGCTATCCAGATCCCGCCGCTGAACGAACCCTCATGAAAGGTGAAGATCGCAGGGATGTACTCGCGAGGTTGGGTGCCAGCCTAAATGCCAGACAACTTGCAGAAATTCAAGATCAGTGTCGTCAGGTTAAGGTCAGCGATGCACTATTAGACTATGTCCAAAGACTGGTTCAGTTCACCCGGGATTCAAAAGAGTTTGCCTATGGTCTATCCCCCCGCGGTGCACTCGCGCTACTGGGATGTGCAAAAACCTGGGCCTATATCGAAAGACGTAACCATGTTGTTCCCGAGGATGTTCAGGCGGTGCTTGGGCCTATTGTTGAACATAGGTTAAGGGAAGCTGCGGACTTTTCTGGACATGGGGGAGGGGCATTAGCGCAACGGCTCCTGACCCAAGTCGATGTCATCGGATAGAGTCAGGTAGCGCTGCTATGTCCACCAGCGAGACCTCACCCGATAGTAGGTTTTGGCGCTCGGCTCGATTTCAAAATTGGCTGGATAAACGTGTTCCACCGTCCAGTACCGTGACTCTAAATCAAAAAAACATCTTTATTCTGCCTACTCGCCAGGGCATCTATTTTGTTGTGCTGATTTTATTCATGATGCTTGCGGGGATTAACTATCAAAACAGTTTGATCTTCGCCCTGGCATTTCTCCTCATTAGTGTGTTTATGGTCAGTATCCTGCACACCTTTAGAAATATGTCGGGGATTAGCCTCCAGGGGGGGCACGGTGCCTCAGTGTTCGCCGGAGAGGACGCAGAATTTTCGATTACAGTAAGTCGTGGCGGCAAAAGAACCTATGAGGCGTTGATGCTGGGTTGGCAGGCAGACATGATGCAGGGTGTTGATCTACTTGAAGCTTCAAGTTGTAGGACAAAGGTCTATGTGCCGACCAAAGCACGGGGACCCTTTAATCCAGGCAGACTCCTGGTCCAAACCTACTACCCGGTTGGCCTATTCCGCGCGTGGTCTTGGGTGGACCTGGATCTTAACTCTGTTATATATCCTAGGCCCATTTTTGCGGGTGAGATCCCAACTGCTTCTAGCTCTACTAACGAAGGAGAAATGGCGCAACGTTCAGGCGTTGATGACTTTTATGGACTGCGCGATTATCAACGGGGTGACGCTATTCGGCAGATTGCCTGGAAGAACTACGCTCGAACAGGGGATCTTCATGTTAAGGAATTTTCAGCCTACGTAGATCGCCGTATCTGGCTCGAATGGGATAGCCTGCCGGGACTAGATCGAGAGAGTCGCTTAAGCCGCCTTGCCTGGTGGGTGGTTCAAATATCGAAGTCTTCAGACGATTATGGTCTGCGCCTGCCGGGTATAGAAATCGAACCAGCCCGGGGTCCAGAGCACAGAACCAGGGTACTCAAGACTCTGGCTCTGTTTGAGGTTGCAGCTTGAGTGCAGCTGCCTACCAGATCCCGCGCAATAGCCTCGCGTGGATGCTTGCGGCGCAGGTTGCCGTGATTGCGCCCCATGTACTTCGGTTGCCTTTTTGGGTAGTTGGGGTATGTCTGGCTTGCATGGTGTGGCGGGTGATGGTCTTTCAGGGGCGATGGTCGTTCCCTGGTCGTTGGACAAAAACACTACTGGTCATTTCTGGTTTTGCGGCCGTTCCCCTGGCCTATGATCAAATCTACGGCGTGGAGCCGGCTGTCTCTTTGCTAATGGTCGCATTTGCATTGAAGCTGATTGAGATGCACGAAAAGCGAGATGCTTATATGGTCATCCTGCTTGGCTATTTTGTTTGTATCACCGAGTTTTTGTTTGAGCAGTCGATTCCCTATGCAATTTATATGTTTGGCTGCGTCACAATGGTCACAACGGCGTTAATTGGTTTGCATCAAACCCAATCACATCTAAAACCATTTAAGACACTTAAGTCAGCGTCGCTACTCCTACTCCAAGCAGTACCTTTGATGGTGATTTTGTTTGTACTGTTTCCACGGATATCGCCACTTTGGACGGTCCCCTTGCCGAGTGATCAAGCCATTAGTGGCGTGACCGATCGAATGACACCGGGTAGCGTTGCCTCACTGACAGAGTCCGATGAGCTGGTCTTCAAGGCAACTTTTGAAGGTCCGCCACCAAAATTTAAAGACCTATACTGGCGAGGACTTGTACTCACCGAATTTGATGGCAGTACCTGGACCCAGAATGAGGAGTTTTTACGCCGCAGCGTTTATCGCTATCGCCAGGTTGAGCCAGGCTGGGTAGAGGGAATTGAATATCGAGGCAACACCTTCGAGTACGACATCATTATGGAACCGAGCTTTCAGAATTGGATGTTTTCCTTGATGGTGCCTGAAGTGCCAGAGGATCGAGATTTTGTGATTCTTCATGATTTCAGGGTTGCTTCAATTCGAAAGATTCGGCAAAGGATTCGATACCAGTTAACTTCCCATTTGGATTTTACAGTTCAGGAAGAGTTGAGTCCTTTCTGGCGATATCGCTATTTGCGTCTACCTGAAGATAACAACCTGAGAACAGCGGCGCTGGCGAAAGAGATGTTCGAGTCTGCAGGAAGCCCGGAAGAGATGTCCCGACGGATTCAGATCATGTTTTACGAGCAGGAGTTTGTTTATACCCTCCAGCCCGGGGCTGCGGATCGAGATGACTCTATTGATAGTTTTCTATTTGATAGCCAGCGTGGCTTTTGTGAGCACTATGCCAGTGCCTATGTGTTTATGATGCGCGCAGCAGGAGTACCCGCGCGAATTGTCGTGGGTTACCAGGGCGGCGAATATAATCCAAACGGTAACTATGTCGCGGTGAGACAATTTGATGCCCATGCCTGGGCGGAGATTTGGCTAGAGGGGCAGGGTTGGGTCAGAGTGGATCCGACCATGGCGGTAGCACCAGAGCGTATAGAACGAGGCCTAGAAGCGGCGGTCCAAAACGAGGATACATTCCTGGCGAATTCACCCCTTTCAATTTTCCGTTACCGACAGTTACTCTGGTTAACCGAACTACGCCTGCAGATTGATGCTGTTGCGCATTACTGGGATACCTGGGTAGTGGGCTATACGCCGGAAATGCAGACGAGCTTACTCGGGCGCTATTTTGATGACGTGAGTCCAAAACGTCTAGGTACCCTGATGCTGGCGGGCTTTTTCCTGGTGCTTTTTGTGATTGCGTTGTTTTTATTGGCAAAACGTACCCGAATGCCGCTGTCCTCAACCGACATGAGCTATCTGCAGTTCTGTAAGGGGATGGAAAAGCGTGGTGTACCCAGGTTGATCGGCGAAGGGCCCCTGGATTATCAGGCGAGGTTGATCGAACAAATGCCAACTCTCGAGAATGAGATCAAAGCGGTAACAGAGGCTTACGTTGCCGTAAATTATCGCGGTGAGAGTGGTAGGGAAACCATGCTAAAGAAAGCGGTGAGAGTGCTTTGGTTGCGCACTCTCACCACCTAGTCTTGGCCTTATCCTTTAGTCATAGAATTTGTATAAAGCACTTAAGTAAAGCTCTTATGTAAAGCTCCTATATAAAGCACCTATATACAATTCCATTTAGGCCTTAACCCTTAAGTCTGGGGTATCAGGCCTAAACAGCCTCAACAATGTTGACCGTGGGAATGGTCACATTATCTGCACTCTTCTGAAAGGATGCGATCTCGTTGAAGTTCAAATAGCGATAGATATCATCCGCCATTGTATTCAGGTTGTTCGCATACACCATGTATTCTTCCGGAGTGGGTAGCTTGCCGAGTAGCGCTGCAACTGCTGCAAGCTCTGCCGATGCAAGATAGACATTTGCGCCATCACCCAGTCGATTCGGGAAGTTACGAGTCGAGGTTGATACAGCCGTTGAGTTAGCCGCAATACGAGCCTGGTTACCCATACACAAAGAACAGCCAGGCATTTCAGTTCGCGCACCTGCCTGGGCAAAGACATTGTAGACACCTTCCTCACGGAGTTGGTGTTCATCCATCTTAGTTGGTGGCGATATCCACAAACGAGTAGGGATAGATTTTACCTTACTTAACATATTGGCGGCGGCGCGGAAGTGACCAATGTTGGTCATGCAAGATCCAATAAAGACCTCGTCAATTTGCACACCCTGAACTTCTGACAGCGGCTTCACATCATCTGGGTCGTTAGGGCAAGCAAGTAGAGGTTCCTTGATTTGATCCAAATCGATTTCGATAATTTCAGCGTATTCTGCGTCTGCATCGGGTTCCATGAGTTCAGGGTTTGCAAGCCAGGCTTCCATAGCTTCGATACGACGACCAATCGTTCTTGCGTCGCCATAACCCTCGGAAATCATCCACTTCAGGAGTGTGACGTTTGAGGTGATGTATTCAATGATTGGGTCTTTACCTAATCGAATGGTACAGCCACCGGCGGATCGTTCTGCAGAAGCGTCGGAAATCTCAAACGCCTGTTCAACTTTAAGATCAGGCAATCCTTCAATTTCAAGTACACGGCCGCTGAAGATATTTTTCTTACCTTCCTTTGCAACCGTAAGCAGTCCGCGCTGAATTGCTGCATACGGAATAGCGTTCACCAGGTCACGTAGTGTGATGCCCGGCTGCATTTTTCCTTTGAAGCGAACCAGTACAGATTCAGGCATATCCAGTGGCATAACACCGATAGCCGCGGCAAACGCTACTAGACCAGATCCAGCAGGAAAGCTAATACCCAGAGGGAAACGTGTATGGGAGTCACCGCCAGTACCAACGGTATCAGGTAGGAGCATTCGGTTTAGCCAGGAGTGAATGATGCCGTCTCCGGGTCGCAGCGCAACACCGCCCCGGGTTTGGATAAAATCAGGCAATGTGTGCTGGGTATCAATATCGACAGGCTTTGGGTAAGCAGCAGTGTGACAAAATGACTGCATCACAAGGTCGGCTGAAAAGCCAAGGCAGGCTAACTCTTTCAGTTCATCTCGCGTCATTGGGCCAGTTGTATCCTGGGAGCCGACCGTTGTCATGCGTGGCTCACAATAGGTGCCAGGTCGAACACCGGCAACACCACAAGCTTTACCGACCATTTTCTGGGCAAGGGTGAAACCTTTGCCAGAGTCTACTTTGGGAACTGGCTTGCGGAATACATCACTGGATTCCAGACCAAGGGACTCGCGGGCACGTTCAGTTAAGCCGCGACCGATGATTAACGGGATTCGGCCACCGGCTTGAACTTCGTCGAGGAGTACATCGGTTGCTAACTCAAATTCACTGACCACTTCGCCGGTCTTGTCATTGGTGATCTTGCCCTCGTAAGGGTGAATCACAATCACGTCACCGGTTTCCATTTTGGAAACGTCACATTCGATGGGGAGGGCGCCTGCATCTTCCATGGTGTTAAAGAAGATTGGGGCAATCTTTCCACCGAGCACAAAACCTCCATCACGTTTGCCAGGAATGTGTGGAATGTCGTCACCCATGTGCCAGAGCACAGAGTTGGTTGCTGATTTTCTTGATGAACCCGTCCCTACAACATCACCAATATAGGCGAGGGGATTACCGGTATTCTTAAGTTGCTCAATCGTCTCGAGTGGCTTGTCCATTGTGTTCTTCAACATCGCAAGTGCGTGCAGAGGAATGTCCGGGCGGCTCCAGGCGTCGCCTGCGGGTGAAAGGTCATCGGTATTGGTTTCGCCATCAACCTTAAATACCGTGACTTTGATTTGTTCGGCTAACTTGGGCTTATTCAAGAACCACTCGGCATTTGCCCAGCTTTCGACAACGGATTTTGCGTGCTCGTTGGTTTTAGATTTCTCAACCACATCATGGAACGCGTCAAACATCAGCAGAGTCTTGGATAGACCTTTGGCCGCCACCGGTGCCAGTTCCGGGTCATCAAGCAGGTCAACCAGGGCTTCGATGTTGTAGCCACCGAGCATGGTTGCAAGTAACTCAGTTGCACTCACCTTAGAGATTAAAGGAGACGTGGCGTCACCTTTAGTGATTGCGGTTAGAAAACCTGCCTTCACATAGGCAGCGTCATCAACTCCAGCGGGCACACGGTTGGTAATGAGGTCGAGGATAAAAGCCTCTTCGCCGGCAGGGGGTGCCTTAAGCAACTCAATCAGATCATTGACCTGGGCAGCGGACAGGGGTTTCGGGTCGATGCCGAGTTCAGCGCGTTCGGCGACGTGTTGTCGATAAGCTTCTAACACTGTGATTCCTCTCTAAACGTAAAATGAAGTCTTCGCGGCTCGCGAATAAGGTGCGTAATTCTACTAGAATAGCCTCCCAAAGTTAAGATAATGCGCAACTGGTCTAATCATGGATATTAATGATTTTCTGCTCTGCAAAACCCCGGATAGTTGGCTGGAGGCCGCGGCCAGTCAGCTGCCTGTGCTGCTAATGGATCATGCAAACTGCGAGAAGAAGGCGGCTTCTACGGCGCTAAATTTAATGTATCGCTATGTTGAGTATCCGGATCTCCTACAGAAGCTGTCGCGGCTGGCCCGGGAGGAATTGCGTCATTTTGAGCAAGTGCTCGACATAATGCAGGAGCGGGGGCTTGTTTATGAGCAGATCAGCTCCGCTCGCTACGCCGGTGAGCTCAGAAAGGGTGTTAGTACCTATGAGCCAGCCAGATTGGTAGATATTCTGATTGTCAGCGCCATTGTTGAAGCTCGAAGCTGTGAGCGTTTTTCTCGCTTGATCGATGTTCTGGATGATGAATTAGCGAGTTTTTACAGCTCGCTCCTCAAGTCAGAGGCCAGGCATTTCAAGGTCTATCTGAATTTTGCCCGCAGTGTTGCAGATTTTGATATCGATGATCGGATCCAATATTTCCTTGAATTGGACCGGTCGCTAATTTCTTCCCCTGATCCAGAATTCAGATTCCATAGTGGTGCGCCCCGGGCTGAACCTAAGTCTGAGTCCGAATAGGCGGTCTGTCCTGGTGCACTACTTTGGCTAAGTCGTGGCCAATGGGAAAGAGGAGAGTTCGTATTCGCCATTTTCGGCATGGATTTTCCAGCCATGACTGCCCCAATCACCTAAGACAATTCTTTGACCTAATTGCTTATCGCTGAGATTGACCCTATGGGTGTCTGGCCGGTGAGTATGGCCATGGATCAGAGTTTTCACTCCAGCCTGTTCCATCGCAGTCACGACTTCCGCTGCAGTCACATCCATGATGTCCGCAGCGGCTTCCTGAGTGTGCGCCTTGCTTTCTCCCCGGGCCTGATCAGCAAATATTTGTCGTTCCGCAAGTGTCTTGGTTAAGAAATCAGCCTGGAACGCTGGATTTCGTAGCAAACTTCTTACTTTCATATATTCAACATCCTCGGTGCAAAGGCTATCACCGTGCATCAAGAGGACCTGTTCACCGCCAAGATTCACGACGGAGGGGTCCGCCAGGAGGGTTGCGCCGATTTTGGCGCAAAACTGCTCCCCCAGTAAAAAATCCCGGTTGCCATGCATGATGTAGATCGGAATATCAATTTCAGCCAGAGCATTGATGATTTTGCGGTTAAATGGGGTGTCGTGGTCGTCTCCAAGCCAGACCTCAAAAAAATCACCTAAAATATATAGTGACGATGCACCCTGCAGCCCTTCAGCAAGAAAATGCAGGAAACCACTGGTTAAGTCGGGTCGAGACTCATCTAAATGAAGGTCCGAAATTAAAATATCTGTCATAAAGGTTCCGTAATTGTCACATGTCACGTTGACGGGATCGGGTGCGGTTCAGTAGAATGCGCGCTCTTTGCAGGGTTGGCCCGAAAAAGGTCATTATCCGGTGTTCTCCACATCGGCTGCAACAGATGTCGGGGTATAGCGCAGTCTGGTAGCGCGCCTGCTTTGGGAGC
>TARA_R110002072_G_scaffold935_4_pt1 | contig 30811 bp, 27 predicted proteins | sample TARA_R110002072 | Tara Oceans TARA_R110002072 (sample SAMEA4397118) | marine metagenome | biome: Polar Biome; feature: [SRF] surface water layer (ENVO:00010504); material: water (ENVO:00002006), including particulate matter (ENVO:01000060) such as... | depth 5 m
AGTGAGCACAGTACACAGAGTCCTCGACGCGATCCAGTGTACAGAACTCTTTACCCGCAGTGCCTGTTGCCGTTGCTAGCGTCAAACAGCGGGTGTGGATGTGCGCGCGCACTGTGAAGAAGTGTCCGGTTTTTTTACACAGTGCGCTTATCAGGTATACGGTTGGGAGTGGGAATCGCGCCCTGGTGAGCGACACGCAATAGCCAAGTATCCTAGAATAGCGGTCCTGAGCCGTATCTGTGTATTGGAGAATAATGTGAGTGTTGCAGGTATCTATTTTGCGCTGGCGCTGGTGAGCGTCATTTGCGTCATTACTGCCATCGTGCAGGCGCGGCGTCTGTACTGGGCGGTGCCGGTGTATTTCCTGCTCGCCTGGCTGTGCGGCGAACTGGCGATGGTACACCTGATATGGCAGGTGGCGCTGACCGCGTTGCTCGGCTTATTCGGCGCCTTGTCGGATCCGCTGGCGCAATGCGGCCTTGGCCTGTTTGCGCTGTCCTGGTTGGGGCTGATCTACCTCCATGTCCAGTCCATGGATGCGCCTTTTCACCTGCGACCGGCATTGCAGAGCGCGCTGGGGGACGATTACCGGTCCGACATCCCCGCCGAACGACGGCACCTGCTCTGCGACGACATTCGCACCCGTGACTGGCTGCGACCGTTTCATTTCAAACGCGACGGGGTGCAGCATCTCCGCAACATGGCCTACTCCGATGCCGGTGTGCGCAACCTGCTTGATATCTATCTGCCCGATGAGCCGCGAGAGGGCGGTTACCCCGTGTTGTTGCAGGTCCACGGCGGCGCCTGGCTGATCGGGGAGAAGGAGCAGCAGGCCAAGCCACTGATGTATCACATGGCCCAGCGCGGCTGGCTGTGCGTGGCGATCAACTACCGCCTCAGCCCCATGGTCGCTTTTCCGGAGCATATTGTTGATGTGAAAAAATCCATCGCTTGGATTCGCGAGCACATTAAAGAGTACGGTGGCAATCCGGATTTCATCGCCATCACTGGCGGCTCTGCCGGTGGTCACCTCAGCTCGCTGGCCGCATTGACCCCCAATCGCGCCGAGTGGCAGCCCGGGTTTGAGGATGTCGACACAGCCGTGCAGGCGGCAGTGCCCATCTACGGTGTCTATGACTTGCGCGATCGCCATCGTATTCGCGCTGAGATGTCCATGAGCGACATGATTGCGGACAAGGTTTTGCAGTGCAAGCCGGAGGACAACCCGGACTTATGGGATGTGGGTTCTCCGCTGAGCCATGTCTGTGCGGATGCTCCGCCAACCTTTGTGATACAGGGCACACACGATTCACTGGTGTGGGTAGAGGAGGCGAGAGTGTTTGTCGATGCACTGCAAGCAGTGTCGACCAGCCCTGTTGCCTACGCTGAACTGCCGGGTGCACAGCATGCGTTTGAAATTTTCCATTCGGTGCGAACAGACCACACGGTCAACGCGATCGGGCATTTCCTGGAGTGGGCGCACGCGCGGTGGCTGCGCAAGTAGTGCAGATCAGGCCAGTGACATATCACCCCAGTGGGCCTGCAGCAGCGCGATAGCCACGATCGGGGCCGTCTCTGTGCGCAACACGCGCGGCCCCAGTCTCAACGCGGCGAACCCGGCCTGCTCCGCCGCCGCGATCTCCGCCTCACTGAGGCCGCCCTCCGGGCCCACCAGTAGCGCAATACTGCCCGGTGTTTCGCTCGGCACAGCGAGCGCATCCGCCCGGTGGTGCAGGACAAATTTTTGCTCGGCAGTAGTGGATGCCAGCCACTGTGCCTGCGACTGCAGCGGGTAGACCACCGGCGGACGGTTGCGTCCGCACTGCTCACAGGCACTGATTGCAATCTGTTGCCAGTGCTGGATTTTTTTGTTGGCCCGCTCCCCGGCCAACTTCACCCCGGTGTGCTCTGTCAGCAGGGGCGTCAGCGCGGTCACACCCAGCTCGGTGGATTTTTGTACCACCCAGTCCATGCGCTCACCGCGGGAGACAGCGATACCCAGGTGGATATCCAGCGTGGATTCACGCTCACAGGACAGGTGTTCACCAGTCACTACCTGCACATATTTTTTGTCGACGCCGATGATCTCGGCGGGGTATTCACCGCCGTGGCCGTCGAACAGGGTCAGGGTGTCACCCACGCCCAGGCGCAGTGCGCGCGCCAGATGGCGGCTTGGCTCCGGTTCCAGTTGTACGACGGCACCGGTGCTCAGCCTCTGGGTGGTGTAGATGCGGGTTGTGCGCATGGCGCTGCAGCCGGGCAGGTGGCCCCGGATCAGAGGCCCAGGTTGTTATAGATTTCTCGCGTTGGCTCTACCTGGTTCATCGTGTAAAAATGAATGCCGGGTGCGCCGCTGTCGAGCAGGGTCTGGCACAGTTGCGTGACCACCTCCACGCCGAATGCCTTGATGCTGTCCTGGTCGTCGCCGAAAGCCTCTATCCGCTGGCAAATCCAGCGCGGAATTTCAGCACCGCTGTTGCGCGAGAATCGCTGCAGGTTGGCGAAGTTGGTAATCGGCATGATGCCGGCATAAATCGGCTTGTCGATCCCGATCGCGGCGCACTGGTCCAAAAAGTAGAAATAGGCTTCCACATTGTAAAAATACTGCGTGATCGCGCTATTGGCCCCGGCATCAAGCTTGGCTTTCAGGAAACGAATATCGCTGTCGTAGCTTTTTGCCTCCGGGTGGGTCTCCGGGTACGCCGCGACCTCGATTTCGAAGTGATCACCAGTGCGCTTGCGGACAAATTCCACCAGCTCATTGGCATACACCATGTGCGCAGCACCGCCCGTTCCCGAGGGAACATCGCCGCGCAGTGCTACCAGGCGCTTGATACCCTTGCTCTGGTAGGTCTCGAGCAGTGACGCCACGGCGCCCTCATCATCGCCGCCAAAACTGAGGTGGGGCGCAACGTCGATACCCGCTTCCCTGATCGCCGACACAACACCCAGCGTTGTCTCCCGGGTGCTGCCGCCGGCGCCATAGGTCACCGAGAAAAACTCGGGACCCAGGGCATTCAACGCCGGTGCGACCTCGTCCAGCAACTTGCTGGTGCCTGCTTCTGTCTTGGGCGGGAAAAACTCGCAGCTGATGCGCTGTTTTTGCGCTGCCATTGCTGATAGTTCCCTAGTACTTGTAGCTGTCGGGCTTGTAGGGGCCATCTGCGCTGACCTTGATGTAGTCAGCCTGCTCCGGAGTGAGGCGAGTCAGTACCGCGCCGAAACCACCGATCATGTGAGCCGCGACTTCCTCGTCCAGCTTCTTGGGCAGGACTTCTACAGACAGAGCCGCCGCCTTCATGTTCGGTTCCAGATCAGCGAACCGGCGTTCGTACAGATAGATCTGGGCCAGTACCTGGTTGGCGAATGAACCGTCCATGATGCGTGACGGGTGGCCGGTCGCGTTCCCAAGATTGACCAGCCGGCCCTCGGACAACAGGATCAGGTAGTCGTTGGCGGCTTTGTCGCGGTAGACCTTGTGCACCTGCGGCTTGACCTCTTCCCACTCCCAGTTGCGGCGCATGAATGCTGTATCAATCTCATTGTCGAAGTGGCCAATGTTACACACCACGGAATTGGCTTTCAGTGCCTTCAGCATGTTTGAGTCGCAAACCTTGTAGTTGCCGGTTGTGGTCACCAGGAGGTCCGTGTTCGATAACAGATCGCGATTGATACAGGCTTCAGTACCGTCATTCACGCCGTCAATGAAAGGTGATACCACCTCAAAGCCATCCATACAGGCCTGCATCGCACAAATCGGGTCGATTTCGGATATTTTGACGATCATGCCTTCCTGGCGCAGCGACTGTGCAGAACCTTTGCCCACATCACCGTAGCCGATAACCAGGGCTTTTTTGCCGGCCATCAGGTGATCGGTGCCGCGCTTGATGGCATCGTTAAGACTGTGGCGACAGCCGTACTTGTTGTCGTTCTTGGACTTGGTTACCGAGTCGTTGACGTTGATTGCCGGTACTTTCAGCGTGCCGTGCTCCAACATCTCCTGCAGGCGGTGTACGCCAGTGGTGGTCTCCTCGGTGATACCGTGGATTTTATCCAGCATTTCGGGGTACTTGTCGTGCAGCATGCCGGTCAGGTCGCCGCCGTCATCCAGCACCATGTTGGCGTCCCAGGGCTTGCCGTCCTTGAGGATAGTCTGCTCAAGACACCAGTCGTACTCCTCTTCGGTCTCTCCTTTCCATGCATACACTGGAATGCCCGCGGCGGCGATAGCGGCGGCGGCGTGATCCTGTGTCGAGAAAATATTGCAGGAGGACCAGCGGACTTCTGCGCCCAGCTGAACCAGTGTTTCAATCAGCACCCCTGTCTGGATGGTCATGTGGATGCAGCCTAGAATTTTTGCACCCTTGAGTGGCTTGCTGGAAGAATAGGTTTCGCGCATCGCCATCAAAGCGGGCATTTCGCTTTCGGCGATGTCCAGTTCGCGCCGGCCCCACTGTGCCAGCCCGATATCAGCGACTTTAAAATCTTCGTTTTGCGGTAACTTTTCTGCTTTGCTCATTGTGCATTCCTCTGGGCTGTTGCCCTGTGTTTACTGTTGGCCGGAACCGTAAGGTAGCGGCCTGATATTACAAATTGCGGGCTGCTTTTTTCAGCGCGCCAGCCTTGTTTTTCTTCTCCCAGGTGAAATCCTTGTCCTCTCGCCCGAAGTGTCCGTAAGCAGCCGTTTTACGGTAGATAGGACGTTTCAGATTAAGCATTGCAATCAGGCCCTTGGGACGCAGGTCAAAATGCTCGCGCACCAGTGTCGCAATATTCTCATCAGAAATTTTGCCGGTGCCAAACGTGTCGATGGATATCGACGTCGGCTCGGCGACGCCAATGGCGTAAGACACCTGGATCTCGCAGCGATCTGCAAGGCCTGCAGCGACGATATTTTTCGCTACATAGCGGCCCGCATAGGCGGCGGAGCGGTCAACCTTGGACGGGTCCTTGCCGGAAAATGCACCACCGCCGTGGCGCGCCATGCCGCCGTAGGTATCCACGATGATCTTGCGGCCGGTCAGCCCACAGTCGCCCACAGGGCCGCCGATGATGAACTGGCCGGTGGGGTTGATGTGGTATTTGGTGTTCTTGTGCAGCCACTCCTCGGGCAGTACATCCTTGATCACATGCTTGAGGACCTGTTTGTGGATCTCTTTCTGGCTGACGTTTTCATCGTGCTGGGTGGACAGAACCACGGCATCAATGGCCACCGGTTTGCCGTTTTCGTAGCGCAGTGTCACCTGGCTTTTGGCGTCGGGGCGCAGCCAGGGCAGTGAGCCGTTCTTGCGCAGTTCAGCCTGGCGTTCCACCAGGCGGTGTGAGTAGTAGATAGGTGCCGGCATCAGCACGTCGGTCTCATTGGTTGCATAGCCAAACATCAGGCCCTGGTCGCCAGCGCCCTGCTCGCGGTCCTTGCTCTCGTCCACGCCCATGGCGATGTCCGGCGACTGCCTGCCAATGGCGTTGAGCACGGCACACGACGCGCCGTCGAAACCTACCTCTGAGCTGTCATAGCCGATGTCGAGGATGGTCTGGCGGATGGTGTCCTCCAGATCCATAGTGGCGGTGGTGGTCACTTCCCCGGCTACGATCGCCATCCCGGTTTTAACCATGGTCTCAACTGCGACACGCGCGTTTTTGTCCCTCTTCAGGAGGTAATCCAGCACGGCATCGGAAATCTGATCCGCCATTTTGTCGGGGTGCCCCTCGGACACGGATTCTGAGGTGAAAACTTTGTACTCGCTCATAGCTCTACCATCCTTAATCACTGTACTTAAAATTATCAGGCGCGGCCAAACAGCCGCACCTGTACTTGAAACCCATTGCGCTGCGCCAGATATTCACTGGCCATTTCCGTCAGCCCCGCAGCCTGCGCCCACTGCGCCAGCTCCTGGGGATCGAAACCCAACCACAAATCACCGCAGTTTTCCCGCGCCCAGCCCTGATCGTGGCTGCATAGCTCGGTGACCAGTACCACGCCGCTGGGCGCGAGACAGGCAGCGACGTCCCGCAGCACGTCGCCGGGGGCGGGTGTGTGGTGCAATACCATATTGATGACCACGCAATCGACTTGCAGGTTCCGCAATTGCTCACTGCGGGTATCATCGAGAATAAAATCCACATTCTGTAATTCGGCGACCGCGACTTTCTCGCGTGCCTGCTGCAGCATGCCAGGTGCGTTGTCCAGCGCCACGACATGGTCGAACAGCGATGCCAGTTCCAGCAGAAACGATCCGTCGCCCGGCCCTACTTCAAGTACGGTGCGGCGCTGCTTCAGCGGTGCGTCGGCCAGTACCTGTGCGACCACATCGGCATACTGCCCATAGCTGGCGATCAGGTCCTGTTGCTGGCGAAACTTGTGTGCATTGAGTCGGAAAAAATTATTGGAGTTTTCCTCGCGCTGGCGGTGCAGGGTCGCCAGCCGGCTCTGGATGTCCTGCGGCAGCTCGATGGCATCGACGGCTTCAAAAAGACTGTGCTGCAAAGCCTCCAGACCGGGCTGCTGCCCCAGTTCGCTGCGTCGATAAAAAATGGAGTTGGCCTCGCGCCGCGCGGCTACCAGGCCGGCATTGGACAGTACCTTGAGATGATGGCTGAGTGCGGGTTGGCGGATGTTAAAGATGGAACACAGCTCGGATACGCCGAAAGAATCCTTGCGCAATACCCGCAGGACCAGCAGGCGCAGCGTATCCGCACTGGCTTTGCACAGGTTGGTGAGCGCCGTCAGCGATTGGCCTGATGGCGGCGGGTCCGGTATTGGCGTCACCAGATTGGCTGTGTTGGGCGAAGACATGGGCGGCAGTCTAGCAGGCCCGAATATCTATATCAAAATATTTTGATATAGAGCTGCGACCCCCGTCACAACAATAAAATCAGGGTGTGAGGCCAAATTTCTGCCTATTTGTTTGCCCATCGCGCGCGCTTACGCGAAAATAGCGGCCCATTTTGGCCCCACCTGATTTCCGCCCTGGAGAACCCGATGTCGTCCTCACGCACCAGACTTGCCAATGCTATCCGCGCCCTGAGCATGGATGCTGTCCAGAAGGCCAAAAGTGGCCACCCCGGCGCCCCGATGGGTATGGCTGATATCGCCGAGGTACTGTGGAACGATTATCTCAGGCACAACCCGGCAAATCCGGCGTGGCCGGGACGCGACCGCTTTGTGCTGTCCAACGGTCACGGCTCCATGCTGATCTACTCGCTGTTGCACCTGACCGGCTACGATCTGCCCATGTCTGAAATCCAGAATTTCCGCCAGCTGCACTCCAAAACCCCCGGCCATCCGGAGTATGGCTATACCCCGGGCGTGGAGACAACGACCGGCCCACTGGGCCAGGGCTTGGCCAATGCGGTGGGGATGGCACTGGCGGAAAAGGTGCTGGCGGCACAGTTCAACCGGCCCGGCCACGCGGTGGTTGATCACAACACCTATGTATTTGTCGGCGATGGCTGTCTGATGGAGGGGATTTCCCACGAGGCCAGCTCGCTGGCGGGTACGCTGGGACTGGGCAAACTGGTCGCGTTTTATGACGATAATGGTATTTCTATCGACGGCGAGGTGGCTGGCTGGTTTACCGATGACACTCCGGCCCGGTTTCGCGCCTACGGCTGGCAGGTGATCAGCGACGTGGACGGCCACAATTCCGATGCGGTGAAGGCGGCCATCGAAACCGCCCGCAGTGATAGCGACAGGCCCACCCTGATCTGTTGCAAGACCGTCATCGGCAAGGGTGCGCCCAACAAGCAGGGTACGGAATCAGTACACGGTGCCGCACTGGGCGAAGAAGAGGTCGCCGCGACCCGCGAAGCCCTCGGTTGGGAATACGCGCCGTTCGAAATCCCCGATGACATCTATGCCGGCTGGGATGCCCGTGAGCGCGGCAGTGCGCTGGAGGCTGCCTGGGAGCAGGCCATGGCAGGCTACGCCACCGACCATCCGGAGCTGGCGGCAGAGCTGCGCAGGCGCCTGGCCGGTGACTTGCCGGAAGACTTCTCCGCGCAGGCCACTGCCTACATCGCGCGCTGCCAGCAGGAAGGCTCGAGCATCGCCTCTCGCAAGGCCTCTGAGAACTGTCTCAACAACTACGGCCCGCTGCTGCCGGAACTGCTCGGTGGTTCGGCCGATCTGGCCGCTTCCAACCTGACCCTCTGGAGTGGCTCCAAGGGCGTCAGTGCCGATGACGCCAGCGGTAACTATATCTACTACGGCGTGCGTGAGTTTGCGATGGCGGCGATGATGAACGGCATCGCGTTGCACGGTGGTTTCATCAATTACGGCGCCACGTTCCTGATTTTCATGGAGTATGCCCGCAACGCGGTACGCATGGCCGCGCTGATGAGGCAGCAATCGATTTTTGTTTTCACCCACGATTCCATCGGCCTCGGCGAAGACGGCCCCACCCACCAGCCGGTCGAGCAGCTGACCGCGCTGCGCTCCACACCGAATATGCAAACGTGGCGACCGTGCGACACGGTTGAGTCTGCGGTCGCGTGGAAGGCCGCGATCGAGCGCCGCGATGGCCCCTCGTCGTTGATCTTTTCCCGCCAGGGCTTGCCGCACCAGGCGCGCAGCGATCAGCAGTTGGCGGCGATCGAACGCGGCGCTTATGTGCTCAGGGACTGTGACGGGGCGCCGGATGCCATCCTGATCGCCACTGGCTCCGAGGTGCAGCTGGCGATGGCGGCAGCGGAGGAACTGGCAGGCAAAGGCAGGCAGATCCGGGTCGTATCCATGCCCTGCGCCGAGTTGTTTGAGCAGCAGGATGCCAGCTATCGCGAGGCCGTATTGCCCAGCGATGTGCTGGCCCGCGTGGCGGTTGAGGCACTGCATGCGGATTTCTGGTACAAGTACGTCGGTCTGGACGGGCGAGTGGTCGGCATGACGTCTTTCGGTGAGTCCGCGCCGGCGGGAGATCTGATGAAATACTTTGGCTTCACCACCGAGAATGTCGTGGCGACCGTCGAAGACGTGCTGTCGTAGAGCCCATTCCGGTGCTGCGTCTGGCTATCAATGGCTATGGCCGAATTGGTCGCAGCATTCTGCGTGCGCTGTACGAAAGCCCGCTGCGTGACGAGATGGCCATCGTTGCGATAAACGAAATCGCGGACGCCGGCACGGTATTGCACCTGACCCGCTACGATTCCACCCACGGTCGTTTCGCGTTGCCGCTGGCGGGAGACGCGACACAGTTGCGTGTGGACGGCGATGCAATCGCGCTGTTGAATCACGAGCGGATTGACGCCCTGCCCTGGCGAGACCTCGGGGTGGACATCGTGCTCGAATGCACCGGCGCATTCTCCGACCGCGCGACCGCTGAGCAGCACCTGCGCCAGGGGGCGGCCAGAGTCCTGTTTTCCCAGCCGGCCCAGCCCGATGTTGACCAGACAGTGGTCTACGGGGTCAACCACCACGAACTGCTGCGGGAGCACCGTATCGCCTCCAATGGCTCCTGCACCACCAATGGCATACTGCCGGTTATCAAGGCGCTGGACGATGCCGTGGGTATCGAGAGCGGCACGATCACCACCATTCACTCGGCCATGAATGACCAACCGGTGCTGGATGCCTACCACCATACGGATCTGCGCAAGACGCGGGCCGCTTCCCAGTCGATCATCCCGGTGGATACAGAGCTGGCCAAGGGTATCGAGCGCATCCTGCCCTATATGGCCGGGCGCTTTACAGCGCAGGCGCTGCGAGTGCCGACGCTCAACGTGTCGGCACTGGATTTGACCGTACAGACACGCCAGGACACCGATGTGTCGGCAATCAATCGTATTCTGCGAGAGGCATCACACTCTGACTTCGACGGCGTGCTTGGCTATACCGAGGAGCTTCTGGCATCCTGTGATTTTAATCACGATCCGCGTTCCAGCATTGTCGATGCCAGCCAAACACGCGTGAGCGGCAAGCGGCTGGTAAAAGTGCTGACCTGGTTTGACAACGAGTGGGGTTACGGCAATCGCATGCTGGACGTAGCGAAAGTGTGGGGCAGTTTATAGCCCGGTGTCGGGATCTGCAGTTGGCGGTATTGAGCGCGACCCGGTGGGACAATATTGAATGAGTGGGGAATTGACGAGTATGACGTCCAAAGTTCATCTGATGCAGGATCTGGATCTGCGCGGCCAGCGAGTACTGATCCGGGAAGATCTCAACGTACCAATCAAGGAGGGAGCCGTCACCAGCGATGCCCGCATTCGCGCGGCCCTGCCCACCATCGAGACCGCGCTGGCGGCCGGTGCCAAGGTCATTCTGATGTCTCACCTGGGTCGACCGGTAGAGGGTGAGTTCGATGCGGCTTTCTCGCTGGCCCCGGTGGCAGAGCATTTGTCCGGACTACTCGGCAAGCCCGTTGCACTGGTATCGGAGTGGCGTGATGGCGTGGCGCTGGCCGACGGTGAGGTAGCGCTGCTGGAGAACGTGCGCTTTAATCCGGGGGAGAAAAAAGACGATGAGGCGCTGTCCCGTGCCTATGCGTCGCTGTGCGACATTTTCGTGATGGACGCCTTCGGCACCGCGCACAGGGCGCAGGCTTCCACCCACGGAGTCGCGAAGTTTGCGCCGGTAGCCTGCGCCGGACCGCTGCTCGCGGAGGAACTGCGTGCGCTGTCGCAGGCGCTGTCGGATCCGGCACGCCCCCTGGTCGCCATCGTCGGTGGCTCGAAAGTCTCGACCAAGCTCGAGGTTCTGGAGGCGCTGTCTGAAAAAGTGGATCAGTTGGTCGTCGGCGGTGGTATCGCCAATACGTTTCTCGCCGCCAGTGGCAGCCCGGTGGGCAAATCCCTGTGTGAGCACGATCTGATTCCCACTGCGCAGGCCCTGATGCAGAAAACCAAAATTCCGCTGCCGGTAGACGTTGTCACTGGCAAGGCGTTTGCCGAGGACGCGCCGGCGAGTGTGAAACTTGCCAGCGAGGTGGCTGAGGACGATATGATTTTTGATATCGGGCCACAGGCCGCGCTGGAGATCGCCAGTATACTCAAAAACGCCGGTACCATTTTGTGGAACGGACCAGTGGGTGTATTCGAGTTCGACCAGTTTGCCCAGGGCACCAAAATCCTGGCCCGCGCAATTGCGGACAGCCCGGCTTTCTCACTGGCGGGCGGTGGCGATACCCTGGCCGCGATAGACAAATTTGAAATCGCAGATAAAGTTTCGTATATCTCCACCGGCGGCGGCGCATTCCTGGAGTATGTGGAGGGCAAAACGCTGCCAGCAGTTGCTATGCTGGAGCAACGCGCCGGCGACAAACCGAAGTAAACCGGGCTTCAACACATTTTACGATTGAAAGGATTACTATCATGGCATTAATCAGTTTGCGTCAGTTGCTGGATCACGCCGCCGAACACAATTACGGTGTACCGGCTTTCAACGTCAACAATCTGGAGCAGACCCGCGCTATTATGGAGGCGGCCGACGCCACCAATTCCCCGGTGATCATGCAGGCCAGTGCGGGTGCCCGCAAATACGCCGGTGCGCCCTTTTTGCGCGCAATGATGGAAGCGGCGATGAATGAATTTCCGCATATCCCGGTGGTGGTGCATCAGGATCACGGTGTCTCCGCTGCCGTATGCCAGCGGTCTATCCAGCTGGGCTTCAGCTCCGTGATGATGGATGGTTCGCTGGGCGAGGATGGCAAAACGCCGATGGACTACGACTACAATGTCGCGGTGACGCGCACAGCGGTAGAGATGGCGCACGCCTGCGGTGTGTCGGTAGAGGGCGAGCTGGGTTGCCTGGGCTCGCTGGAAACGGGCGAGGCCGGCGAAGAGGACGGCATCGGTGCGGCAGGTATTCTGACCCACGACCAGATGCTGACGGACCCGGAGGAAGCCGCCCGCTTTGTGCAGGCCACCGGTGTGGACGCTCTGGCTATCGCCTGCGGCACCAGCCACGGCGCCTACAAGTTTACGCGTCCCCCGACCGGCGATATTCTCGCCATCGATCGCATCAAGGAGATTCATGCGCGCATTCCCAATACCCACCTGGTGATGCATGGCTCCTCTGCGGTGCCGCAGGACTGGCTGGCGATCATCAATGAATACGGCGGTGAAATCCCCGAGACTTACGGGGTGCCGGTAGAGCAGGTGCAGGAAGGGATTCGCCACGGCGTGCGCAAGGTCAACATCGATACCGATCTGCGGCTGGCGTCCACCGGCGCGATCCGCCGTTTTCTGGCGCAGAACCCGGCCGAGTTTGATCCGCGCAAGTACCTGGCGCAAACCATCACCGCGATGCGAGACATCTGTATCGCGCGCTACGAGGCGTTTGGTACCGCGGGCAATGCCGACAAGATCAAGGTGCGCTCGCTGGGCGAGATGCAACTGGCCTATGAATCCGGAGCATTGACGCCCGCTGTGAATTGACAGTTAGTGTGGCGTTGACACCACAGCAGCTGCAGCAACTTCGCGAGCAGCTGCCACCCTTTGCAGACGGCGTTGCGCCGTCTCCCGCACTGGACGCTTTTTGCGGCGTCTACGGGCTCGACTTCAGCGCGTGTTATCCGCATGTGTCCCATATCGCTGGCCGTGTCAGCTGCGGCCACTACACCCTCGCTGCACACCAGTGGAGTCAGCCGGATGCGTGCGCCAATCTACTGTTGCTGCACGGGTATTTCGATCACGCCGGGTTGTTTGACAAGCTGGTGGACTGGGGGCTGGGGCACCACTGCAATGTACTGATCTTCGACCTGCCCGGGCACGGGCTTTCCAGCGGCGAGCCCGCCGTGATTGATGACTTTGCAGATTACAGTCGTGCGATTCACGATGTATTGGCGACGGCGAATCTGCCAGCGTTGCCGTTGTGGGTGATGGCGCAGAGTACCGGCTGCGCGGCGCTGATCGACTACGCGCGGAAATATGACTGGCCGTTTGCGGCGACGGTTCTGTTGGCGCCGCTGGTGCGCCCCTCAGGGTGGTTTGGCGTGAGCACCGCACAGCGTATCTTGAGCCCGTTTATAACCAGTGTACCGCGCACCTTTGTGAACAATTCCTCTGATCGCGATTTTCTAGCGTTTATCAAACGCGACCCCCTGCAGTGCCGCCGCACATCGCTGCGCTGGGTGGGTGCCTTGCGCCGTTGGCTGGATGATCTGCAGCCGCGCGATCTGGGGGTGGGCCCGGCGCTCGTGGTACAGGGCGATGCCGACGGCACCGTGGACTGGCGCTATAACGTGCCGTTTGTCTGTCACCTGTTTCCCGGCAGTCGAGTGGAGTATCTACACGGTGCGGGGCACCAGCTGGCCAATGAATCGGCGGCGATCCGCGCAGGGTATTTGCAATACGTGCAAGCCTGGCTGACGCGACGCGGCATTGCGCTGGAGGATTCGTCAGCTGTAAAAGCCGGCAGACCTGAGTAGCTCGTACAGCGGCTGCATGGCGTCGCCGTATCGCTGCCAGCGGTTCACCGAGCTGGTATAGATCTGTTGTTTTACCTGCAGTGCACTCGGCGTCGCCACGCTGGTTTTGCGCTGATGGAAGTTGAGGCACTGGTCTTCCCAGGGCAAGCCGCAGTGCAGCAGCAACTCGTGGGTAACCGGCTCGGGATCCGCCACCAGGGCCTCGTAACTCACTTCATGTACAGCGCCTGGCATCACCTCACTCCAGTGTCGCATCAGTTGATCAAACAGAATGAAGTAGCGCCCGCAGTCGAGCAGGTTGTAGTTGTAGTGATAGGGTTTGAAATCAACTGCAAACAGTTGGCGGAAATTGCTCAGGCAAGTATCCATGGGATCGCGGCGCAGACAGACCAGTTTCGCGTTGGGCAGCGCCATGCGGATCAATCCCAACCACAGGAAATTGAGCGGTAGTTTGTCGATGAAGTGTGGTGTGTGTCCAGTTCTTGGCCGGGTGCTGTCAATATAGCCCGAACCCAATTCGGTCAGGTTGGCTTCAAGCGCCCTGTTCAGGCTCGTAATGTCGAGGAGATCACCGGCCTTTGCGCCAGTAGCTCGTGCTACCTGCAACGGAAAATTTTGCAGCTCGCCAGCAGCGAATACCTGTGAATGGCTGGATAGAATCTGTTCAACCAGGGTGGTGCCGGTGCGGGGCATGCCGACGATAAATATGGGTTCGCGGTTGTCACAGCCGGAGTGGGATGTGCTGATCAGCTTGTGGTTGAAGAGCCGCATGATATCGGTGAAATACGTTGACTCTGCGTCCGCACTGTAGCGCGTGTTTGCTGCCTGCCCCTGCTTCGCCCATTGCAGGCTGGCGAATGCATCCTGGTACTGCCCGAGGTCTTCCAGTTCCTTGGCGATGGCGTGGCCAAGGTGCAATTGATCACGTGAGTTTGTTACCTCGCGGCGCAAGGCATTCAGCCGCTCGAGATGGTTATTTTCAGGCGTTTGGCGCCGCAAGGTAGAAAGGGCCGAGTGCGCCCTGAGCATTTTCGGCTGCAGCTTTATGGCTTTTTCGTAGGCTTGTTCCGCGGCGGATAAACGACCTGCAAACTGCAGCGAGGCGCCGTAGTTGAAATAGAAGCTGGCCTGCCATTGTGCGGTGAGGCCGCCCGCCTCTTGCGGTCGTTTCTGCAGCAGCGTTTCAGCTTTATCGAAACAGCGCAGCGCTTTTTCATGCTCGCCGGTGTGGCTGAACACGGTACCCAGGGTGCTCAATACTGGCGGCGCCTGAGGATTCAGCGTGAGTGCTATTTCGGCTTCCCGTAACGCCCTTTCAGGTTGGTCGAGAGCAAGCAGCTGCTTGCCCAGCTCCGTGTGATACTCCGGATTATGCGGGGCAAGTTCGACGGATTTTTCCAGGATATCCTTCGCCTTGGCCACTTGCCCATTGTGTGCGGCGATAACGCCGCACAGGAACCAGGCATCCGCAAATGACGCGTCAATTTTGAGGATGGCCAGACAGTGTTGATGCACTGCCCGCAGCTGTCCCGCCTGCAGCGCTTTCTGGGCGGCGGCGTGATGTTCGGCAATGCGCTGCGCGTCGGAATGCATGGTTATATCATTTTACTCTCGGGCAAAAAAAAGGGCGCTAGCAAGCGCCCTTTCCCTGTAGCGGTATCGCTTAACCGTCAAAATTGTACCTCAAGCGCATCCCAAACTGTCGTGGCCTTACGACATTGTGATAATAATATCTCGAATCAAAACCCTCGACATTTTCGATGTCTTCGAAATCACCTCGAACACCTGTTTCTCCATATTCATCAAACACATTGTCCGCATACAGAGCCACTGACCAGCTATCTTTGAACCATGTGGCGGAAATGTTATGCAACGCAAATCCCGAGAGACTCTCGCCATTATCGCGCTTACCCACTTTGGTGATAACGTTGCTCTGGTACGTCATCGACCAGTCGAAGTCCACATAGGAGCCGTCGCTTAGGGGCAGCGCGTAGTTTGTTCCGAGATACAGCTGGTTCTCGGGCGTCCCTGGCAAGCGATCACCGCTGTAAGCGTTGACATCGCCCGCGCTATCAGCACAGGCCTGCTCCCGATTCGGGTTGTCCGGATCATCAGGCCCGCCTAACAGGCAAGGGGCGTCGTCGGTCAACTCGGCCTTGTTGTATGAGTAGGCAGCCGTCACCGACAGCCGTGGTGTGACAAGCCACTGGCTCTGCAGCTCTATGCCTGTGCTTTCGGCCGAGCCGCCGTTTGAAAAGATATCAATACTGGAGTTCTGTGCGTCCGCGACGATGCGTACATCATCCCACTTGATATAGTAAACGGAGGCATTGAGCAGCAGCGTGTTGTCAAATAACTCAGAGTGCACACCGAGTTCATAGTTGGTCGTCGTATCGGGCTTGATCAACTGCTCCTCCGCTGAAAGGCATTCGCCCTGCGGCGGATTTTCACACAGCGGTCGTGGATTCAGCCCGCCGAGCCTGTAGCCCTGACTGACGGTTAAGTAACCCATGATGTCATCGCTGAACGTGTAGGAGGTATTGAACTTGTAAATGACATCATCGTCATCGACATCGTAATCGTCTTTCAAGATGTCAACCGGGTTCGGATCTCCGAGTGGAAATGCAGTGCCAGTGGTCGAATCCAGCTCGAATTTGAACCAGCGCGCGCCCACCGTGACCTGCCAGGCATCGGTTATCTCATAGCCGAGTTCACCAAACGCGGCAGTTTCAGTCGTTTTCTCTTCCAGGCTACTTACGAAGCCCAGCGGATAGTCACTGAGCCCTGGATAAAACTCCTGACTCATAGCATCAATTTTGAAATGGCTGTAGAAACCGCCCACGATCCAGTTGAACGGGCCATCCCCGTTAGAAACAAGCCGTAATTCCTGAGTGAACGTGTCTTCGTCAGCGTCCTCGCGCGTGTAGGCGACAAAACTCGGAAAGAACTCATATCCGTATCTGGCCCTGAGCAGGAAGTCGGTTTGATCGCGCTGGCCATTCTCGGTGTATTCGTTATAGCCGGTGGCGGAGGTGAGGTCTGCGAAACCCAAATCCACCACCGTCTCCAGTGCGAGCAATTCGTTCTTGCGTTTGTTGGGCTCCTCGAAGCGGGCGGCGGATTCGTATTTACCGGTACCAAACGAATCTCTGTAGTTGACCTGGCGGCCGCCAATATCCATATCCTGGTAGTAATAAGTCAAGGTGCTGTCCAGCCTGTCGCCGGTGTAGCGCAGACCCAGACGGCCGGACCAGGTCTGCTGCGTATTGGCATCCTTCTGGCTTTTCAGGTTCTCGTCGCTGAGGGCGGGGAGAGGTTGTGGATTGGATACCCCGGGGTTGCGAACCAGATAGTTGTAATCAATGAAACCTGGATCATCAAGATAATCCAGTGAGGCACGTAGCGCCAGTTTATCGTCGATGATGGGGACATTAATGGTACCCCCCGCTTCATAGCCGGTGCCATCAGAGTGGCTGAGTCCGTAGAGGTCTCCGCGCAGTTCATAACTCAGGGCATCGGATTGTGGCTTGTTCGGGATATACCGCACTGCGCCTGCCAGTGTTCCCGCGCCGTATAGCGTGCCCTGCGGGCCCAGCAACACTTCCACTCTGTCGATGTCGTTGAGCTTGAGATCAACATAAATCGGAACCTCACCGACATAGGTCGCTACTGAGCCACCACCATTGTTGTTGGTGTCGGGCGCGGCGATTGAATCCACTGTCAGGCCGCGCACCGTGAGCGTATTGCCGCTGCGAGGGCCTTGATCCACTACAGTCAGTCCCGGCACTTGTCGCGCGATATCGGCGAGGTTTTCGATACGCTCTCGCTCGATCAGGGCACTGCTCAGGGAGGTGATATTGAGCGGAATATCCTGGATGGGCTGAGCGCGGCGGGTGGCAGTCACGACGACCTCCTCCAACCGGGTCTCCTGTGCCGTCCCGGGCACTGAGAGGAGTGTGGAGGCGACAGCCGCCGATAGCGTACTAATCTGAAACGTCTTGCTTTTACGCATGTTTGCCCCTACTTGCGTTGTTAACTCATTGTTCCCACTGAGTTTCGCTAGATATAAGGCTCTTCCCTGTCGCCCGGTAAGTCCGTGTCGATTCTTATCTCGTGGATAGCGCTGATATCGAAACGCTGATTTTTTATATTTACAGTGTCTAAGGTAACACTACACACACGCGCCTTAAAATGCTCTATAAGGCGGAAAATTACCGTTTATGGTCAATATGTTAAGACAACTACTTGGAGAGCTTTATGAGCCTTGATTGTGCAACACGGCGGGCGCTCAGAACAGCACCCGGCTGCGGATAGTGCCATCGATGGCCGCCAGCTTCTTCAACGCGATTTCACTGTATTCCGCATCGATGTCGATTACCACGTAGCCCACAGTCTCATTGGTTTGCAGGAACTGTGCAGAGACGTTGATCCTGTTTTCAAAAAACACGTTGTTGATTGCGCTCATCACACCGGGAACGTTGCGGTGTATGTGCAGCAATCGGTGTTTGCCGGTGTGCTCGGGCAGGGCGACTGCCGGAAGATTGATGGACGATGTGGTGGTGCCGTTGTCGCTGTAGCGCGCCAGTTTTTCCGCCACTTCCATACCAATATTTTCCTGCGCCTCAAGCGTGCTGCCGCCGATGTGTGGGGTGAGGAAGGTATTGTCGAAACGGCGCAGCGGTGAGATGAATTCCTCCTCGTTGGAGTGCGGCTCTACCGGGAATACGTCTATCCCGGCGCCACCGAGGGCGCCGCATTCCAGTGCGTTTGCCAGCGCATCGATATCCACGACCGTGCCGCGTGAGGCATTGATCAGGATACTCCCCGGCTGCATCTGCGCCAGTTGTGCGGCGCCGATCATATTTCTCGTGCTATCCGTTTGCGGCACATGCAGGCTGACCACATCAGAGCTGGCCAGCAGGTGATTGAGGCTGGGTACCTGGCGTGCGTTGCCGAGCGGCAACTTGTTGGTCACATCATAAAACTGTACCTGCATACCCAGGCCCTCGGCGATGACACCTAATTGCATACCGATATTGCCGTAGCCAATGATGCCGAGCTTCTTGCCACGAATTTCGAAGGAGTTTGCGGCGCTTTTCTGCCACACGCCGCGGTGTGCGGCGGCATTCTTTTGTGCAATGCCACGCAACAGGAGGATGGCTTCCGCCAGTACCAGTTCCGCCACGCTGCGGGTGTTGGAAAAAGGCGCATTGAAGACCGGAATACCGCGGCGTGTGGCGGCATCGAGGTCCACCTGGTTGGTGCCGATACAGAAGCATCCGACCGCAACCAGCTTGCCGGCTGCCTCAAACACTTCCTCTGTGAGTTGGGTGGCGGAGCGGATACCGACAAAGTGTGCACTGGCAATCGCTTCCTTAAGCTCTGCAACTGGCAGTGCTTTTTTGTGTTGCTCGATAGTGCTGTAACCGGATTTTTGCAAGGTTTCCACAGCCGATGGGTGAACGCCCTCGAGCAACAGAAACTTGATTTTGCTCTTTTCCAGTGATTGCTGCGCCATGATGTTCTGGTCCTCTGCGGTGGGAGCCGGATAGCCCGGCAAGCTTGCCATTGCGGCAAAAAACGGCGCGTATGGTACCATACGCGCCGCTCGAACCAGCGCCCTGTGAAAATTACCGAAGGAGTGTCTCTTGGCTGCAATCGACAACGTCATCCTGAGCTCTCTGGAGCGAATTGTCGGGGTTGGCAGGGTTCTCACCGACGCCGATTCACTGCAGCGTTACGGTCGTGACTGGACCCGTGTCCACACACCCGATCCAGCAGCAGTATTGCTGCCAGACAGTGTCGAGCAGGTGCAGGAGATCGTGCGCATCGCCGCTGCTGAAGGCCTGGCGATTGTGCCTTCCGGTGGCCGCACCGGGCTCAGCGCAGGCGCCGTCGCCTGCAGTGGAGAGCTGGTACTGGCGCTGGATCGACTCAACTACATTGAGGATTTCAACCCGATAGATCGAACGGTCCGCTGCGGTGCCGGTGTGGTGACGGAGCAGTTGCAGCACTACGCCAGTGAGCGCGACCTGTTCTATCCGGTGGATTTTGCCTCCAGCGGTTCCAGCCAGATCGGCGGTAATATCTCCACCAACGCCGGCGGTATCAAGGTCATCCGCTACGGTATGACCCGCGACTGGGTGGCCGGGTTAAAGGTTGTCACTGGCAGCGGCGAACTGCTCGATCTCAATCGCGGCCTGGTTAAAAACAATGCCGGCTACGATTTGCGGCAACTGGTGATCGGCGCCGAGGGTACGCTGGGCGTCGTGGTGGAGGCCACCATGCGTCTCTCCCGTCCGCCCCAGGAACTTGTCGTACTGGTGCTCGGTGCACCGGACATGGCCGCCATCATGAATGTGCTGTGCGCCTACCAGGGTGCGCTGGAGCTCAGCGCTTTCGAGTTTTTCTCGGAACTGGCGCTGCAAAAAGTTATCGCCCACCAGGGCCTGCAACGCCCATTCGAGACCCCGGCGGCGTTCTATGCGCTGCTGGAATTTGAACAGCGCGACGAAAGCACCCTGGAGCTGGCAATGAACCTGTTCGAGCACTGCGTTGAGCAGGGCTGGGCGCTCGACGGGGTGGTCAGCCAGAGCCTCGCGCAGGCGGAATCGCTGTGGCGATTGCGCGAGGACATCTCGGAGACTATTTCCCGCTGGACACCTTACAAGAATGATATCTCGACGCTCACCTCCCGTGTGCCCGCCTTTCTGCAGGAAGTGGAGACGGTAGTGAACAAAAGCTATCCGGAGTTTGAGATCGTCTGGTTCGGCCATATCGGCGACGGCAACGTGCACCTCAATATCCTCAAGCCGGATGATTTGCCCATGATGGAATTCCAGCAGCGCTGTGGCGAGGTGAGTAAGTGGGTTTTCGATATCGTGCAGCGCTATGGTGGCAGTATCTCAGCGGAACACGGTGTTGGTTTGCTGAAGAAGGACTATCTCCACTACAGCCGCTCGGCGTTTGAGGTATCGATTATGCGCCAGATCAAAAAGGCGTTTGATCCCCAGGGAATTATGAATCCCGGGAAGATATTTGATTAGTGGCGTCGAACCCGCTTGGCGACTTGGCCTGAACTAGCCGGCATGGAGGCGGGCTCGGTACGCGATGTAAGGCAAAAACATCACCCAGGCAAGCAACAGTAGCCAAAGGCGCCCCGACAACAGGTTGTAGTCCTGCAGCAACGTGGCCCAGGAGTGGCCGGCAATGTAGTGGCCGAACAGGAACTCAAAACACAGTGTCATTGCCAGCCAGATGCCGCCAATAGTGAGCGCCTGTGCGCCAGACTCCGGGGCGCGCCATTTCGAAAGCAGCCAGACGGCAATGCCAAAAGCGATCATCGCAGTAGCCGTCGAAACCTGGTGCGCTTGCAGCGCTGAAAGATGCTGGCCATAAGTCGTTTCACGCACAGCACCGTTGCCAATCGCCAGCAGCATCAAAAACAGCCAGAACAGTGAGTAAGTTGCGATGGTGGGCATTGTTAGAGGCTATTCAGCGAACAGTGTCTTGACGCCCTCGGCCGTGCCCAGCATAAGCACATCTGCCGGTTTTAGTGCAAACAAGCCATTGGTCACCACGCCCGTGATGTTATTGATCTTCGCTTCCATCGCCAGTGGCTGCGGGATGGAAAAATTGAACACGTCCAGGATCACATTGCCGTTGTCCGTCACCACGCCCTCGCGGTAGATCGGGTCGCCGCCGAGTTTGACCAGTTCACGCGCTACATAGCTGCGCGCCATCGGAATAACCTCCACTGGCAGCGGGAATGCGCCGAGTGTGTGCACCAGCTTGCTTTCATCGGCGATGCAGATGAATTCCTGCGCCACCGCGGTCACGATCTTCTCTCGTGTCAATGCTGCGCCACCTCCCTTGATCAGCTGTAGTGAGTGATTACTTTCATCGGCGCCATCAATGTAAAAGTCCACTCGATCCACCGTATTCAGTTCGTACACGGGAATACCGTGGCTTTTTAGTCGCTGCGCCGAGGCCTCCGAGCTGGCCACGGTGGCATAGATCTGCCCCTTGATGTTGGCCAGCGCGTCGATAAAGAGATTGGCCGTGGAACCGGTGCCGATACCCAGCACGGTGTCGTTCTCGAGCCTCGGTTGGAGGTAGGCCAATGCGGCGTCGGCCACTGCCTGTTTCAGTTCATCCTGGGTCATGGTTGCGTCCTCGGGCATCGGGCTATGAAGACGCCGAGTATAGGGGAGGCCACGGCTGCGATCACGGAAAACCGCATCGCCACTAACGCCGTGTGGGCTGTAATACGGTGCGCGCTCCATTAAGATGGACGGTCTGCCCGACACCACCGGAAACAAACAGTTTATGCCGCAGTCCTACATCAAACGTATTCTCGATGCGCGCGTGTACGACGTCGCCCGCGAAACACCTATCCATGAAGCGAGCCTGATGTCGCGTCGGTTGGAGAATACCGTCTGGCTGAAGCGGGAGGATTTGCAGCCCGTGTTCTCCTTTAAACTGCGCGGAGCCTACTGCAAGATGAGCCGGCTCAGTGAGGCACAGCGCGATCGCGGAGTGATTGCCGCTTCGGCTGGCAATCACGCGCAGGGTGTTGCAATGGCAGCTCGCAAGCTGCGCATGAAGGCGACTATTGTGATGCCGCGCACCACTCCGCTGATAAAAGTAGAGGCGGTTCGCAACCTCGGCGCTCGCGTGGTGTTGCACGGCGATTCCTACGATGAGGCCGCATTGCACGCGCAGGAGCTGATGCAGGCCAGGGGCATGACCTATGTTCACCCCTTTGATGACCCGGATGTGATCGCCGGACAGGGCACGGTGGGGATGGAAATTGTGCGTCAGTGCGCGCGGCCACTGGATGCGCTTTTTGTACCGGTGGGCGGCGGTGGCTTGCTCGCAGGTGTCTCGGCCTATGTGAAGTATGTGTGGCCGCAGACCCGGATCATCGGGGTGGAGCCGGAGGATGCGGCCTGCCTGCAGTTGGCTCTGGCGCGCGGTCGCCGGGACGCGCTCACCGAGGTCGGGCTGTTTGCCGATGGCTGTGCGGTAGCACAGGTGGGAAAGGAACCGTTTCGCATCATCCGCGAGACGGTCTCGGAGGTGATCACCGTTTCTACGGATGAAATGTGCGCGGCGATCAAGGATATCTTTGAGGATACGCGCAGCATTGCCGAGCCGGCGGGCGCGCTGGCGCTGGCAGGTCTGAAGAAATATGTGCAGCGCACCGCTGTGCAGGGCCAGGATTTACTCGCGATTGTCAGTGGCGCCAATACCAACTTCGATCGCCTGCGCTACATCTCGGAGCGCACCGAAATTGGCGAGCACCGCGAGGCGGTCATCAGTGTCACGGTGCCGGAGCGGCCGGGCAGCTTCAGGCAGTTTCTGAGTGCGCTGGGTCGACGCAACATTACCGAGTTCAACTACCGCTACGCCGATGCGAACATCGCGCGGGTCTTTGTCGGTCTCTCGGTAACCCCGGGGGGCGAGGATCTCGCGGCGCTGCTCGCTGACCTGCAAGAGCGCGGCTACACCGCTGAGGACCTGACCGACAACGAGGTCGCCAAGTTACATATCCGCTATATGGTTGGCGGGCATGCCCCGGCCGAGCTGCAGCAGGAGTTGGTGTATCGTGTGGAGTTTCCCGAGCGCCCGGGCGCGCTGCTGAAATTTCTCTCGGGGCTGGGTCAGCGTTGGAATATTTCCATGTTCCACTACCGCAACCACGGTGCCGCCTACGGCCGCATTTTTCTCGGAATCCAGGCGCCGCCAAGCGAGCGCCGGCAGATTGAGCAGGTGCTGGATGCGATTGCATACCCGTATTCAGAGGAGACCGATAATCGCGCGTACCAGCTGTACCTGGCCGGCCTCTCGAAATTGGCCTGAAAACCAGTCACCGCGCGGCTTTCAGGGCTTTCAATTTGTGCAGTGTTGAGCTAAGATCGCCGGCATTCACAGGCGGGCTGATGATGAAAACTGTTTCATCCGGGTCAGGATGTCGGCTGTTGAAGTCTGCCACCTGTCAATTAAAGTTGCGAGAGAGATCGTTGAAGCGTAAACCTGATGTTGTGCTGATGCTGGCAGCGGCCTTTGTGATAGGTGTGTTGCTGACGCTGTTACTGCCATTGACGTCTAATAATTCGGTCGCTGACCCGGCATCCGAACTTCAAGCGGGCGTATTGTTCACGGATTACTAGTTGCTCCTGCAGCAGTGCAGTGCTGAATCTGTGGCAATATAGTCCAGCCTTCTATCCCAGCTCTCCCGAGGGATCTGCGCTACCTGTTGGCTGTCATGCGCCAGCCCGACCAGCACCGGGCCGCTGATGCCTGCAAGTGTTCGGTCGTAGTATCCGCCGCCCATTCCCAGCCGGCCGCCGTGCGTATCCCAGCCGACCACGGGCAGGAAAATGATATCCAGTTCAGTTACCGGGCATTGCTCGGCCCCGCTTGGCGGCTCCGGAATATTGAATCGATTGGCCACTGGCAGGTCGTCCGTGTCCCAGCGCGCAAAATTCAGCTTGTTCTCGCCGCAGATGATGGGTAGGAATAACTGTTTGGCTGCGTCCCGCGCAATACTGGCCAGCGCTGCGGTATCGATTTCACCGTCCCTGGCAAGGTAGAGGGCGATCTTTTGCGCTTCTGTCCAGGCCGGAAGTGTCAGTACAGAGTGCACCACGGCTTGCGCAGCGGTGTGTTGTGCGGCCGGGCTGAGGGATCGTCGCTGTTGTCGCAGAGCGCTGCGCAACGCAGCCTTGCTGGAGTGGATATCAGTCATAGAAAAAAGGGGTTCCCGGAGTACCGCTGACAGAACTGCCCTTGAACCCGATGGTTCAAGGTGGAGACTTCTGCACTGCATAAGGCTTTCCGGATAAAACCGGACATGCACACCAACAGAATCGAGAAGCCCCCGAGTACAAATTATCGGCTCGAGGACTGTAAGTCTGGCGAATACACCAGGGACCCAGCATCAGTATAGCCCAGATACCCGGCTCAGTGACCATCAATTCCGACTATCATGCCGATCAGGTTTTACAATTTGTGATGGGTTAGCCGATTTCGAGTTGCCGCAAGTGATGCAGGGCATCATCCAGCTTGTGGTTCAGGCGTTTGACAGGTTCGCCGCCGAACTGTTCGGATTCCCCGTGGTCAGACGCCTGCAATAGCTCATAACTGATATTGAGTGCGGCCATCACAGCGATGCGTTCCAGCCCGATGACCTTGCCCGAATCGCGAATACCGCGCATTTGCTTGTCGAGGTATTTTGCGGAGACGACCAACTCGGCCTCCTGCTCCTCGGGACAGGCGACCTGGTAGTCCTTGTCGAGAATCCTGACGGTTACCGTGTTGGCGGAGCTCACACGCGTCGCTCCATGGTGCGCAGGCGATCAATCATGGCTTCAACCTTGGAGCGGGCCAGCTCATTTTTATCCAGCAAGTCTTTGCGTTCGTCGCGCCAGCCGGCCAATTCCGCCTTGAGCCCGCTATTTTCACGATTCAGCTCCCGGCACAGCGCGATGAGCTCGTCGATCTTATTTTCCAGGTCTTTGAGTGGGTTGTCAGCCATGCGGGTATACTGGTGCAGTTAGTATTGATGCCACACTATAGTAGTGAGCGTCATTCAGGTCAACGAGACAAAACTTATAGATATCAATAGCCTGCCAATCCTTCCACGGAAGCAGTGCACGGCACCTCGGCAGGTGCCGACGGGGCCACACATGGAGAACGCCGAATGTATGATGATTTTTCGGATGAGATCGGGGTATTTGACTTCGATGAATTTGCCGATCACTTGCTGGACCAGGGGTTACAGGCCTCGCCATCGCAGTTGCACGGCTGCCTCACCGGGATGCTCAGTGCCGGCTCGCCGCCAGAGCCTGAGTACGGTCTGGATGCGCTGGCCCAGACGCTGAATCTCGATCTGCACGGCGAGCTTGCCATTCGCGCCATGCAGCTTTACAGCGTCACGGCCGAAGCGCTGCAGGACGAGGAATTTACCTTCAACCCCCTGCTGCCAGACGATGACGAGGAGCTTGTCTCGCGCACGGCGGCACTGGCGAGCTGGTGTGAAGGTTTTCTGGCGGGCTTTGCCTACCGGCTCGCGGTCGAGGAGGCCACGGACGGGTCGCTGTCCGCAGAGGTCGCAGAGGTGCTGAGGGACATCGCTGCGATGGCGCAGGCAGAGGCGGGACCGGAAGAAACTGAAGACGAGGCCGAAGACAGCTTCAGCGAGCTGGTCGAGTATTTGCGAGTGGCGGTGGTGAACATATTCATGGACAACAGCGCCTCGGTCCGCACAGAGGCTTTGGCGCCTGAAACGCCGCGCCGTCTGCACTAGCGCCTGGCCGATGTGATAATGTCTCCCCGATTGATGATTGCACAACCACCGGAGCAGCGGCTGCGCCGACACAGGCTACTGACACCATGAGTATTAGCAAGAACGAGTTCGCCCGTCGCCGAAAAAATCTCATGGCGCTGATGGACCCGAACAGCATCGCCATCATCCCGTCGGCCCGGGAGCAGGTCAGGAGTCGTGACACCGGTTATCCGTTTCGCCAGGACAGCGATTTCTACTATTTGTCCGGATTTGTCGAGCCGGATGCAGTGCTGGTGTTGCTGCCCGGGCGACGCCACGGCCAGTACGTGATCTTTTGCCGGGAGCGAGACCCGGAGATGGAGTTGTGGCACGGCTACCGGGCAGGCCCTGAGGGCGTCTGCGAAAAGTATGCCGCTGATGACGCCTTTCCGATTGGCGATATCGACGACATTCTTCCGGGCCTGCTGGAGGGGCGTGAGCGAGTCTACTACTCCATGGGCCGCAGTACGGAGTTTGACCGGCAGATCATGGATTGGGTCAACAGCATCCGCGGCAAAGCCGCCTCAGGCGCCGCACCCCCCGGTGAATTTACCGACCTGAACCATATGCTGCACGAGTTGCGCCTGTACAAGAGCGCTGAGGAATTGCGCCTGATGCGCAGTGCTGCGAAGATTACAGCGAACGCGCACCGGCGCGCGATGCAGGCCTGCAGGGCGGGCATGTACGAGTATCAGCTGGAGGCCGAATTGCAGTATGAGTTCACTCACTCTGGCGCGCGTTTTCCCGCCTATCCGAGCATTGTTGGCGGCGGCCAGAACGCCTGTGTGATGCACTATCTTGAAAACAGTGACAAACTCCGCGACGGCGATCTGGTGTTGATCGATGCGGGCTGTGAGCTGGAGTACTACGCATCGGATGTCACACGTACTTTTCCGGTGAACGGCCGTTTCAGTGCCGAGCAGCGGGTGTTGTATGAGCTGGTATTGAAAGCGCAGTTGGCCGCCATTGCCGCGATCAAGCCCGGCAACCACTGGAACCAGCCGCACGACGCCAGCGTCTGGGTTTTCACCGAGGGGCTGGTTGAACTGGGCCTGCTCAAGGGCCGGGTATCGAGTTTGATCAAGCGTGAGGCTTACCGGGCGTTTTACATGCACCGGGTGGGACACTGGCTCGGCCTGGATGTGCACGATGTGGGCGACTACCGGGTGGGAAGCGAATGGCGATTGCTGGAGCCGGGCATGGTGATGACGGTCGAGCCGGGGTTGTATATCCCGGCAGGAAACAGGAAAGTCCCAAAGCAGTGGCGCGGCATCGGTATTCGTATCGAGGATGATGTGGTGGTGACCGACAGCGGCTGTGAAGTGATTTCGTCAGGCGTGCCGAAAACAGTGGCGGAAATAGAGGCGTTGATGGCGGCATGAAGTATGCCTGAATCCTATGACATAGTGATCGCCGGTGGCGGCATGGTGGGGGTCAGCCTGGCACTGCAGTTGGGCGCAGTGCTGCCAGTTGCAACGTCGATCCTGCTGGTGGAGGGGTTTTCGCTGCCCGCACAGGCCCCGGGTCAGGCGCCGGAGTATCACCCTGCCTTTGATGCCCGCTCTACCGCATTGAGCTACAGCTCACGCCTCATCTATGAACAGATGGGTGTATGGGATGACCTGTGCCGGTGGTTGTGCGCAATTGAGAGTATCCATGTGTCGAGTCGCGGCCGCTTCGGCAGTACCCTGCTGCGCGCCAGTGATCACCAGTGGCCCGCGCTGGGCTATGTGGTTGAAAATGCATGGCTGGGCAACACGCTGATTCGGCTATTGCGCCAGCGCGACCGCGTCGAGTTGCGCTGCCCGGCAAGAGTTGTCAGTGCCACGCCGCTGGACGGAGGGGTCAGCCTGCAACTGGAGGGTGCTCCCTCCCCTGTCACCGCCCGGTTGTTGCTGGTCGCCGACGGCGCCAATTCAGGCCTGCGCGACTATCTCGGCGTGGCCGTCACTGAAAAACCCTACCAGCAGCACGCGCTGGTAGCGAACATCGCATTCGCCGAGCCGCATCGGGGCTGTGCGTATGAACGCTTCACCGACGAGGGGCCGCTGGCAATATTGCCGCTGCTGCCGGCCAGCGAGCGTGAACAGCGCGGTGCACTGGTGTGGGCCTTGCCACCAGAGCGGGCACAACAGCTGCGTGATTGCCCGGCCACGGAATTCCTGCACACGCTGCAACAGCGCTTCGGCTATCGCCTTGGCCGGCTGGTGCGGGTGGGTGAGCGCCACGAGTATCCGCTGGCGCTGGTGCAGTCCAATGAACAGGTGCGCCAGGGCATCGTTGTGATGGGTAATGCCGCACACGCGCTGCACCCGGTCGCCGGGCAGGGCTTCAACCTGGCGTTGCGCGATGTGGCGGAGCTGGGTCGCGCACTCAGCCAGGGCGTTGCCGCGGGACAGGCGTTGGGCGACCTTGCGCTGTTGCAGCGTTACCAGCGCCGACAACAGTCGGATCAGCAGCGCACCATTGCCTTTAGCGATCATGTGCCTGCGCTGTTTATGCACGCCGATCCTCTGTTGGGCATGGGCCGTGACCTGGCGCTGGCGGGGCTGGATGTCCTGCCCGCACTGAAGCGGGAGTTTGTGCGTCATGCGGCGGGTGTCGCCGTCGGCACAGGGCAGGCCAGTGGCTGATCCAAGGCATTTTGATGTGGTGATCATCGGCGCCGGTATCGCGGGTGCCTCGCTGGCACTGGCGCTGAGTGGCGCCGGCCTCAGTATCGCGCTGGTTGAGGCGCAGCCGCTGGGCACCAGGGTGTTACCCGAGGCCAATGGCCTGGGAGACTTCGATCCGCGGGTCAGTGCGTTGACGCCGCGCTCGCGCAATATTCTGCAGCAGTCGGGTGCATGGGATGCGATTGCGGCTTATCGGTACTGCGCCTACCGACATATGACGGTGTGGGATGCCGAGGGCACCGGCCAGATCGAGTTTGACAGGTCCGAGGTCGGAGCGACTGAGCTGGGCTATATCGTGGAAAACCGCGCAATTGTGCACGCGCTGCTCGCCAGGGTAGCGGATGCACCGGATATCGCGGTGATGAGCCCGGTCGCGCTGCAGTCCTGCGCGCGGCTGGCGTCCTCACGCATGTCGCTGGAGTTGGACGGGGGGCAGCAGTTGGAAGCGGATTTACTGGTCGCCGCCGATGGTGCGCTGTCACGCGTGCGGCAGATGATGGGGTTCCGCAGTCGCGAGTGGGATTATGGGCATCGCGCCATCGTCGCCACAATCGAAGTCGAGCGTTCGCACCAGGACACCGCCTGGCAGCGCTTCCTGCCCAGCGGCCCGCTGGCACTGCTGCCGCTGCCGGGAGCTGCCGGGCACCACTACTGTTCCATCGTCTGGTCATTGCAGGAGGAGCTGGTGGACGCGGTACTGGCGCTGGATGACGACGCCTTCTGTGCTGAACTTGAGCGCGCCAGTGAGGCGCGGCTCGGTGCCGTGTATGCGACTTCAAAACGGTTTGCGCATCCGCTGCGCCAGCGCCACGCCGTGGATTATGTGCAGCCAGGGGTGGCGCTGGTCGCGGATGCGGCGCACACCATTCACCCGCTGGCGGGGCAGGGAATCAACCTGGGTCTGCAGGATGTGGCGGTGTTGGCCGAGGAGATTGTGGCGGGGTGCCGCAGTGGTGCCTCTGCGGGCCAGCTGGAGCTGCTGCGCCGTTACCAGCGCCGGCGCAAGGGAGAGAACCTGATGATGATGTCGGCGATGGACGGTTTCAAACGCCTGTTTGAGCAGCAGTCGCTGCCCGTGCGCTGGTTGCGCAATGTCGGTATGCGACGCATCGATAGCTTGCTGCCGCTGAAGCAACAGCTGATGCGTCGCGCCATGGGATTGGGCTGAACAGGCCGCGCGACACCACCGTGGAGATTGTTTTTCACCCTTTTGCCGTTAGAATGGGCCGCTTGATCACACCGTATTGGCGTTGTCGGATGCAGCGCCGCACGTCCCCCCAAGAGGAATTGTTATGAGCCACACGCCGAATGAACTCAAATACGCCAGCACGCATGAGTGGGCTCGCCTGGAAGAGGATGGCACGGTGACGGTCGGGATTACGGACCATGCACAGGCTGCGCTGGGCGATGTGGTGTTCGTGGAGACGCCCGAGGTAGGCGTGGTGCTGGCGGCCGGAGACGAGGCTGGCGTGGTCGAGTCGGTAAAGGCGGCATCTGATATCTATTCGCCGCTGACCGGCGAGGTGCTCGCTATCAATATGTTGCTGGAGGATGACCCCGAGACGGTCAATTCTGATCCCTATAGCGAGGGCTGGTTCTTCAAGCTGCAACCCTCTGACCTCACTGAGCTGGATGCGCTGTTGTCCGCCGGGGATTACCAGCAGCAGTGTGACGCCGAGTAGGGGTTCCCGCACCCCCGCGTAACTCCCTCGTGAAAGACCTGTTCCTGCGCAAGGGCGCCGATCACCGTTTGCGTGGCGGGCACCTGTGGGTGTACTCCAATGAAGTCGACAGCCAGCGCTCGCCACTGGTCGGCTTTGGCGCGGGTGACCTGGTTGTGGTCAGGAACACTAACGGCAGGATTCTCGGCAGTGCCTACATGGAGCCGAATTCCCTGATCTGTGCCCGTGTGTATGCACCGGATGAGCACAGAGTAATGGACGCGGAGCTGTTCGGAGTTCGATTGCGCGCGGCGCTGGCGATCCGGCAGACAGCGTTCGACAAACCCTTTTACCGCCTGGTCTATGGCGACAGTGATTTGCTTCCCGGGCTGGTCATCGACCGTTTCGGCGAAGTACTGGTGGTGCAACTGAACAACAGCGGGGTGGAGCGCTATCGCGAGCCGCTGCTGCAAGCGCTGATCACGACCCTGGCGCCGAGCGGCATTTTGCTGCGGGCGGACAGCCGCAGTCGCCGTGAGCAGGGGCTGCCCACGGACAGCGAAGTGGTCTACGGTGAGGTGCCACAGCAGGTTTCACTGGAAGAAAACGGCGTGCAGTTCCTCGCGCCGGTATACGATGGCCAGAAGACCGGCTGGTTCTACGATCACCGGCTGTCGCGCGCGCGGCTTGCGCCCTGGGTCGCGGGCAAGAGTGTGCTGGATGTCTACAGTTATATCGGCGGCTGGGGTGTTCAGGCCGCGGTGTTCGGTGCCAGCGCAGTCT
>TARA_R110002072_G_scaffold104540_2_pt1 | contig 30795 bp, 32 predicted proteins | sample TARA_R110002072 | Tara Oceans TARA_R110002072 (sample SAMEA4397118) | marine metagenome | biome: Polar Biome; feature: [SRF] surface water layer (ENVO:00010504); material: water (ENVO:00002006), including particulate matter (ENVO:01000060) such as... | depth 5 m
GATCTCGAATTGTTAACATGCTTGCCCCTTAGATTGTCAATTTACTCGCGCGATGAAACGCTGCTTTGCTATCGCCAAGCAGAATTCAAGCCAGAAATTAACTTGTTGTTTTTTATAGAAAATTTTTACGCGCGCCACCAGTAATAAAAAGACTGTTGGTAAATTTCCACACTTCTTAGTCAAATAAGACGCACGCCGAGGCCGGTTGGTTCTATTAATCGATCAAAAACTTTTCCCTAGGCCAGGCCTAATCGGACAAATTGCTCCTCCGGTGCTTCAACTTCAGTCAAAGCTGTATGAAGCAGTTCGAGCATACGTTTTTCGTCGGGGTCTCCAACACGATTTTCAATCTCGTCGGGATCGTTCACGATTGAATATAAATGATGGTCATCTACCTGTGGACCCATCGCCCAAAACGGCAGCATGTCACCCTGTTGAAAGGGCTGCCGAATAACCGGGACGTCGGAGCCCGGCATAAAGTCCAGGTAGGCCCTGCGATCAGGATTAGGCAAACGTAAACCCGGCATTGACGGGACCGGCATTGTCGACCAGCGATTGGACCACATAGAAAGCGGAAACCCATCTCCTACAGGCGCTCTTGCATACTTATTTTTACCGTCCTGGATCTGAACCCACTGGCCAAAAATTCCGCCGATGGCATATTCTCTGACCGATGTTTCTTTGCCATAAATCAACGGCAGCAGAGACTTACCATGGGTCATGTGTTCAGACTCAACGCCAAACAATTCAGCTAGAGTTGCGTGGATATCAACATTTGTTGTTAAAGAGTCGATCTCTCCGGCTGCAATCCCGGGCGCTGCAATCATCAACGGTGTATGTCCGAGGGTCTCGTATTGAGGCACCCGGGGCTTGCCCCAGATGTCTTTTTCGCCAAGATAGTGGCCATGGTCTGTGCAGAGGATAAACATCGTGTCATCCCACAGGCCATTGTCCATTTCATCTAATATTTTGCCGAACCAGTGATCGATCATGCTGAGTTTTGAGCCATAATTTGCCCGGATATGTTGTCCCTGGCGGGCATCAATCACACCATTTTCAACCCCACCCACAGCGTAGGGCGGCCATATCAATAGATCACCATCCCATTCCGGGTCATATTTGTTCGCCCAGGGTTTGGGTGTGTCGAAGGGTTCATGGGGATCAAACTCATCAACAAAGACTAAAAACTCATCTAGTGCGCCACCGTTTTCTCCCAGCCAATCCGCCGTCGACTTCATCGTTCGCGGCCCGGGAAAATCGAGCTCTTCCTTGAACCAGGTACGGGAAAGGTCATAGACCAGCTTTCCCGCCTCTTTTGGGTATTTCGCTTTGGCTGGCAGTGTTGGTGTTCCAATCCAACTAGGATCTTCCCGGACTTTCCAGGGATCCCCCTCATGACCACGGGTATAGTCCCAGGCAAAAAAGTCTGTGTGGTAATTCTCCCCGCCGGTTTCAAATAGGTGCGGGTGATCTGAAAACAATTGGGTAGGGACGCCCTTACGGCGCAAATAGTGGGTGATAGGACGCTCCCACAACTCAATAGAGCCCCAGGGACGCCACAGAAAATCCATTGCACCGACTAGAATGTCATGGCGGGCAGGCATACACGGCAGCGATCCGGTGTAATGGTTAGTGAATTTTAAGGCCCGCTTGGCGAGTCGATCGATATTTGGGGTTTCAAACTCTTGACCGCCGTAACAACCTAACATATGCCGGTTTAAGCTATCGAGAAGTACCACAACAGCCTTCTTGGGTTTTTTAGGTTGACTCATTAAACATCCTGACGGGTGATTGCGACGTTGAATGAGAATAACCTAGGAAAAATGTCCACGCGACCAAACTTTTTACTGGCTTGCCCCGTCAATCAGTTAAGCCAAATAGATCTAGCAACCGAAGGTGCAAGTTGCAATGCACCCATAGACACACCCTGTAGGAAACTAAGTGTTTAGCAGAAAAACCGACGAGCAGCTCATTAAAAATGCCAAGCAAGGCAGCGAACGCGCTTGGCTACAGCTCGTCAAACGCTATGAGAAACGTTTGTACAACCACGCGTTCCGTATGAGCGGTAACGCTGATGATGCAATGGATATTCTGCAGGACGTTCTAATATCTGTCTATCGCAACCTGGACAATTACCGGGGCGACGGCGTCTTTGTTGCCTGGTTATTCCGAATCGCATCATTTCGTTGTATTGATTATTTCCGGCGGAAAAAATTTCACCAGTCGGCCGACGACCTAGAACTGATGGATGAGAACGCTACCTACGAGCCCGATACCAATCTGGCAACAGCTCAATCGAACCGGGATATGAGTGTCATGATGGGCTGCCTGCCCCTTGAACAGCGGCAAGTAGTCGAGCTTAAGTACTTTCAGCATTTCACCTTCGAAGAAATCGGAGGCCAATTGGGAATATCCAGCAACACTGCCAAGACCAGGCTCTACGCTGCTCTGGGTAAATTGAAGAAACAAAGTGAGATCGATCAGCCCGACAGCTGTCGTTTAAGTTAGAGGAGTATAACCATGACATCCGAATGCAATGAATATCGCGACCTACTACCCGACCTGGTAGATGACCAGCTCAGTAGTCTGCAAAAACAGCGAGTCGACCAGCACCTGAACCATTGTGACGACTGTGCAGAGTCCCTGCAGCAGCTCTGGCAGATGCAAGCTCTTGCGAGTCGCTGGGATGATCAACCCGTGCCCCATTGGAACCGGCGCAAAACCTTCTTCCCCGAGACTTCCTGGTTACCCAATCTCCAGTGGGTGAGCAGCTTTGCTTCAGTCATGGTTCTGGTGCTTGTGATCACCCAGGCCAATGTCAGCACTGCGGACGGTCTAACAATTAAATTTGGAGACCACTCCGGTGTATCTCAGGAGACTCTAGCAAAGGTACTCACTGAACTAGAGATGCGTCAGGAACAAGAATTACAACGGAGAGTGGCTAACCTATCTACAAACCAGGTGGCTGCAAACCAGTTATTGCTCAGAACCGTAATGGAAATGAGTCGAGAGGAACGCAAGGATGAACTCAGCACGCTGCTGACCGTCTGGGATTACGCACAGGAACAGCGAGCCCAGCAAACTGAAGAAAGCATCAGCCTGCTCCTAGCGAGTCAGGTAGAAGACAAACGCAACATCAATCAAATTAATCGACTATTGAGACAAGCCTCGGTGGAAGGAAACAACCTATGAAGAATCTACTATTGCCACTACTACTTGCCAGCGCCGCCACAGCACAGGCAGCGCCAGAAATTGATCGAATCCATAAAGACGTGATGGTCATGGCAAATACAATCGAACTCGCGTTCAAACAGGATGAATCCTGCAACCACTGCGACCCCAAAATTGAAACCAGCTATCTGGCCAACCAGGGTGTCGTGTTTACCGTTCGAGCCAATAGTTGGAGAAGTTTTCATGTCGGCCAGGAATCCGACGGCTTCTCCTTTGTGATCCCACCCTCGGAACCCAATGAGGTAAGGCGCGTTGAGATCAAACAAATGGTCGGTGATATTTTGGACGGTGTTGGGGTCGTTATGGACGAAGTTGAAAACCAGATAGAATTTTCCCTGGCGGACCTACAGGACGAGAACTCCATTATACGAATCGATTCTGAAACCCGCCGCGGGCTTCGAGAAATAAATCGTGAACGTCGCGAAATTGAATATCGCCGTCGTGAGTATGAAATTGAGCTGATTCACGCTGATGAAGATGAGAGAAAAGAAATAGAGAAGCAAGTAAAGGAGTTGGAGCAAGAGATTGCTGTTCTCGAAACCCGACAGGCGAAGCTCTCAAAAACCTATGAGGAGGAGAAGCGGGTTCGCGAAGCAGCACGACAGGCGAAGCGTGAAAAAGCCAAAATGGAGGCCGAGGAACAGCTGGCAATGATCGAGGGCATCGTACTCAGAAGCCTTTGTGACTACGGCACAACTTTGAAAAATATTCCGAAGGACGAACATGTTTCCGTGGTGTTCGAACGCAAGAATGAGCCCGAGCAGCGAATTGTTGTGATGAATATCGACGATATCAGTAGTTGCAGAGATGCAAAGTCTTTGAAGAATAACGCAACCAGCTACCTCTTCTAAACAACCTGATGCCCCTGACTGTGATATAAAAGGTTTAGTACAACAAAAACTTTTTTATCACAGTCAGGGGCGCAAATTTGGCCGCAAATAAACATTGGGAAAACCCTGAAGTCCTGGGTTATGGACGACTTCCACCCCGGAGTACCTTTGACCACAAGAGCAGCATAAGCCTCAACGGTCTCTGGCGTTTTAAACGTTACCCGTTCCCGGCTGACGTCCCATCCTCCTGGTATCAACCGGCACTAAACGATCGGGATTGGCAAACCATCACAGTGCCCTCGCTTTGGACCATGGACCCTTCGGTTGTCGATGATCAACCCATCTACACCAATGTGTTGATGCCCTATAAAACGGAACTACCTTTCGCACCAATCGAAAATCCAACGGGTATATACAGGCGCACCGTCAACATACCGGCTAAGTGGGCGGGAAAACGTCTGGTGATATATCTTGGCGGCGTCGAGAATTGTTTTTATCTGTATTGCAACGGCAAAGAAGTGGGCTTCTCGAAAGACTGCCGTTTGCCCACTGAATTTGATCTCACGGACTATCTCCATGTGGGAGAAAATAGTCTCGCGATCCAGGTCATCCGCTTTAGCGATAGTTCCTATATTGAAGACCAGGACCAGTGGTGGCACGCCGGTATTCATCGAGAGGTTAAACTCTACGCAACTGAAGCCGTCTATATTAAAGACATATTCGCCAGACCTACGTTCGACCCAGACTCGACCAAAGCACACTTACAAGTTGAGGTGCAACTGGGTGATCACAATCGCAGCAGCTTGAATCACCAGGTTGAAATAGAAATTAGGGGTCCTGGACTGAGAAAACCCAAGACAGCCTCAGCTGAACTCACAAAAACAGCTTTTATGCCCGTCATTGGTAAAGGGCCCGTGCTCAAACTAGACATTCCAATGGGAAAAGTTCAGAGCTGGAACGCCGAAACACCCAATCTGTATCAACTCAGCGTAAAGCTGCGGGGCGGCAAAACAAAAAGCAGTGCTGGACTAAAAACCTTAGAAACAACCACCCAGCAAATCGGTTTTCGCGACATCCGCATTCAAAACCGAGAACTATTGATCAACAATATGCCGGTACTCATCCGTGGTGTGAATCGACACGATCACTGTGACACCACTGGAAAGGTCATGACCGAGGCCCTACTTCGCCTCGATATCGAAACCATGAAACAACACAACATCAACTCAATTCGCACCAGCCACTACCCGAATGACCCGCTGTTCTATCAGCTATGCGATGAGTACGGTATGTATGTTGTCGACGAGTGTAACTTAGAAGCGCACCACCACTATGCCCAGGTTGGCGTCGATCCATTTTGGTCAACTGCATTTCTGTCTCGGGTCACAAGAATGGTTGTTAGAGATAAGAATCATGCCTGTATCATTATGTGGAGCATGGGCAACGAAACAGGATTTGGCCCTAACCATGCAGCGATGGCGGCTTGGGTCAAAAGTTATGACCCTACCAGACCCATCCACAATGAAAGCGCAATATGCGAACAAGCGGTTGCAGATCGATGGAACGAAAACCACCACGGTACCGATGTGGTGTGCCCGATGTATCCAACCGTGCAACAAATTATTGATCACGCAACCGCCGCGACCGATTCTCGGCCCCTTATTATGTGCGAATACGCCCATGCCATGGGTAACAGTTGCGGAAACCTTAAAGAGTACTGGCAAGCCATAGAATCTCATCACGGCTTGCAGGGTGGCTTCATCTGGGAATGGTTAGATCATGGCTTAAAACAAGAAAAGGATGGCGTTAAGTATTGGGCCTATGGCGGCGACTTCGGCGAACTCAGACACGATCTTAATTTTGTTTGTGATGGACTTTGTTGGCCCGACCGAACACCCCACTCCTCACTATTAGAATATAAAAAAATCATCCAACCAATTACGGTCTCCAAGCTTTCTAAACAAAAATATCAAATTCACAATCGAGATTTTTTTACTGACCTCAGGCAATACACTGGGCAATGGCAACTAGTCTTGAATGGCAACCCCGTTAAACGAGGCAAAATTTCAGGGCTTAAAGCAGAAGCACAACAGAGCCAGATATTTGAATTGCCCGCTGCACTGCCTTCCCTCCAGACCGGCGATCATTTATCAATCGTGTTTGAATTTTGTTTGCGCTCTGACACAAGCTGGGCCAAGAAAGGTTACCTGGTTGCCTACGAGCAGCACATACTGGCGAATCGAAAAGCCACTCGCCCCAGATCAATACCATTAGGAGCACTCTACAATAAAGAGAAGTCCCTACTTCAACTTCAAGGTACCAATATCAACTTTTCGGACGATGGAATTTTGTCCTTAAAATCTGGTAACGCGGCGGTTCTACTCGAAGGTCCTAGCCTCAATTTCTGGCGTGCGCCAACTGACAATGACGGCATCAAAGGTTGGTCAGGCCAAAACAATAAGGCTTTGGGTCGATGGCAGAAATCGGGTTTGGCTAAGCCTGTGCAAAAACATCAGTTGCTTAATGTCACCGAACATACGGTCATCAGTCGTACCGAGGCAAAATTTAAAGCCGGCAAGATTGTCATGGAGAGCCACTATTCGGTTTCTACCGAAGGTGACTTGCTGGTGAAACATGAATTTTCGATCAGCAAAGGACTTCCTGATCTGCCTAGAATTGGCGTACGAATGACCCTGCCGAATAGCTTTGAATCCTTCAGCTGGTTCGGCCGTGGTCCCATGGAATCCTATAGTGACCGCAAAACATCAGGCATTGTGAAATGGCATCAAAGCACTGTCGCCAATCAATATGTACCCTACATATTGCCCCAGGAGCATGGCAATTTAACGGATGTCAAAGATTTAGAGCTGGGCAGCAAACGCCATACCTTAAGCATTACCCCCATCGGAGATATTGAGGCTAGCGCCAGCCACTACTCCCAGGAGCAGCTTACCTCAGCCTTTCATACCTATGACATCAAACCAGAAAAACGTACATTCCTCTGCCTGGACGTTGGGCAACGGGGTCTCGGTGGTGCGAGTTGCGGTCCCGATACATTGCCCCAATACCTGATCGATCAGAAACACTACGTACTGGAGTACCGGATGAAGGTCCATCAACGTGGCTAAGTTGATCTGGGGAATACCCCTTAGGATATTTCACTGGGGCCTGGTAATTCTGCTCGGCATATCCTTCTACACAGGCTACTTCGGTGAATTCGATAGCATCGACACTCACATGCTCGCAGGTTACGGCGTGTTAACACTGTTGATCTTTCGTTTGAGCTTCGGTTTTATCGCAGGGGGCTATGCACGCTTTAGCAACTTCATCAAAGGTCCAAAGGCCACTATTGCTTATGTAAAAGCTCCGCTCGAAACACCCGGCCACAATCCCCTCGGCGGACTTGCGGTGTTAGCAATGCTTGGTATTCTGAGTATTCAGGTCGGTACAGGGCTATTTGCAACCGATGATATTTTTGTCGATGGCCCCTTGAATCATCTGGTCAGCAGTGACACCGCTGGATTATTAACCCAGATTCACGAAGTCAATCAACGGGTACTGCTGGCGTTGATTACACTTCATCTGCTTGCAATTGCGATCCATGAATGGCGCCTGGGGCATAGGTTGTTGTTGCCAATGATCACCGGCAAAAAGAAATTGAAGGGGGACACCGAGGTTGGCCAGCATCAGATTAGTCTGGCGCTGGCCTGTCTAGGGCTTGGATTGGCTGTGACCTATATTCTGGTCAATAAAATCTAATCAGCCTTATAATCATCGTGGCAACCCTTGCAAGAACCACCTAAGGCCTTGACCTTGCTGGCAATCGCGCCATTGTCACCGGTCTCAGCTGCTGCGCCAATAGCCTCGGCAGCAGTCACAAACCTATCCATTGCTACTTTAAATGCCGCGTCATCTTCCCAGATGGCGGGTAGTGCGTCCGTTTTACCGTCTCCGCTACCTTGAGGAAATACGCCCGGTACAATCGCGGCAACGTTGGCCATCCCTTTAGCGTGGTAAGCCAGCTCTTCACTGTGGACGCCACCGCGTAAAATCCCAGCGATGCCTCCCATATGACCGCCGACCACCTTCATAACCGCTTTTCGATAATTAATTTCGGCTTCCGCATCGGCAAAAGAAAACTGGCTAGCAAGGATCAAAGAGAAACAAACAAACAGACGAATCATGGTTATAACCTATAGCATCTAGTGGTAGTCAGCATAGCCTGAATAAAAACCACTACGCAATGGCGCTAATCCTGTTCACGTCGTTCCGCAAGAATTTTTCTCTGCCGCTTTACGATATGTTGCACCATCAACTCTTCATTTTCCTCACTCAAGTTGAGGTAGTCCGCGCTAATTGTCCAAACCGACCCAGATTGTTGGCAGGCAACAATCTCTGCGAGTGTATGGATGTGCAAGTCTGTGGGAAGTAGCGTGAGATCCATATAGAGAATCTCTCCCGCGCGAATTTCGGCTTCGATATCAAAACTCAAACCACAAGCGCTGATGCTGACCGGCATAACCACTGAATGGAAGTCAGCGTGAGAGGGCAAAGCATCTTTGAGGGCATTAAATTTGGTATTCAAAAGGTGAATCGCTTCGGCAAATTCTGGCTGTTGAACCCGCAGTTTGTCGATCAATAGCTGTAGCTGTCGTTCCGCTAATTGCAGTGTGTTATCACCACGAATTTCCCCCCGAGCCAGCGCCGCTTGCCTCGGGGCGACCTCATCGGGCGCTAGTACCTCATAACGAATACCAATGTTGTCATCAATTCTAAAATAACGGCGTCGTTCGTCCATGCTCGGCTGCCTCAAAAAATTTCGTCTTCAGAGAGTTGAAATTGAGTTTCAAACTCGCTCTTTATTTCACTATAGAGTCCGGGGTCAATTTTCTTGATTGCATCCAATTGCTCATCTGTTTCACTATCCAACCCTTGAGAAATGACAATCTCTACCCGCCTGTTCTGAGCTCGATTAGCAGCACTATCGTTCGCCACCAACGGTCTCGTCTCCGCATAGCCTTTCACAGAAAAACGCTGCTCTTTCATATAGCCTCCCTCAAAAAGCCCATGAGCAAAGGATACTGCCCGGGCAGATGACAACGCCCAGTTAGAACCAAATAGCCTGGTTTTAATTGGAATACTATCGGTGTGACCCTCGATGGAGATCATCCCAGGCGTACCCGCCACAACATTTCGAATTACGGCCAGAGTAGGCAAAAATTCTTCATTTAGAATTGCCGAGCCCGAGGAAAAAGAACCTTTCTCCTTCACTCTGATGGTAATTTTCCTCGCTTCTGTTTCGACCTCTAACATACCATCTTGAATTTGTTCACTGAGGGCGCTGGCAATGGTTAGAGCATCCTCTTCCGTTTCCCCGATAAGTTCTTTAAGACGATTCATGATGATCAATTTCACCGCATCGCCTTTCTCACCGGCGTTACTATTGCCCGTATCAAGACAAGCTACCTCAAGACTATTTTCCGTCAGGTTTTCGGTTTTTTGCATGATTTCATTGATAGGGGTCGGATCGGGACGGCCCGGAGAAAACTCCTGAGCAATAATGCTCGTCCCCTTTGGAATATCGTTTGCATTTAATACGTTCTGTACCCCAAAGGCTTCGGACATGGAGCCCGCGAGGCGTTTGAACTTTAATGCGTCCATTTCAGAGAATGACAACAGCAGTACAAAAAAGCACATGAGGAGCGACATCAGGTCGGCAAACGTCATGACCCATGGCGCAATCTTCTGTTTACATTCTTCTTGCTCGACTTCTTCCATGGCCTAGGCTTCTTCGGCCGCTTCGTTTTCCCTCTGGGATTCGGGCAGGTAAGCTTTTAACATTGCCTCAATCACCCTGGGGTTTTGCCCACTCTGGATTGCCAGCAACGCATCAATCACAAGACTTTTCATGCGGCTTTCTTCCTGAGCCCGAAGTCCCAGCTTATCCGCCATAGGTGCAGCGAACATCGTGGCTAACATTGCACCATAAAGTGTTGTTAACAGTGCAACCGCCATTGCAGGTCCAATCGTTTTTGGGTCGCTCATGTTCGCCAGCATGGCCACGAGCCCAATCAATGTACCAATCATGCCCATTGCCGGTGCAACATCCGCCAATGATTCAAATATTTTGGCGCCCCAGCTATGTCGCTCCTCACCCTGCTTCTGATCTTTACCAAGCAGTGTTCGAACCACATCGGGATCATGGCCATCTACCAGAAGTTGAATACCGCCGGCCAAAAAATTGTTGCTGATTTCCCTTCCTTCAAGACTCAAAAGCCCTCCCTTTCGGGCGACATCAGCCAACTCAACAACCTCCTCAATCAATTCCTGAGGTGAATCGAGTTTGAACTTGAAGGCCTTAACAACAACTTTCAGGGCACCGATAAATTGGCTCAGCCCGAACTTCATTAACACCGTGAAGGTGGAACCAACCAAAACGATTAAGAGGCTCGGTACATTTACAAATAGCGTCAGATCGCCGCCCAGCACCATCGCATAAATCACGATGCCGAACGCTCCAATCAAACCAATGAGGGTTGCTAGATCCATTGCACGTCTCGATAAATCTCCTACTTAGGGTCTAAGTCTAGTCGGCTTTTGACCGCCTGCACGTTGCGTTGACCTTTTGATTGCGCGTCAGTATCGTGCGGAAACCTCCTAGACACTGCATCCCTATGGCCGCTAAGAAGAGCTACCCGTTTGAATCATCTCTCGCGAGATTAGAATCACTGGTTGAACAGATGGAATCCGGCGAGATGAGCCTGGATGAAAGCCTTAAGTTGTTTGAAGAAGGCATTAAACTGACCCGGGAATGCCAACAAGCGCTGACTGAGGCTGAGCAGAAGGTGAATTTGCTGCTTGAAAAGAACGGCGCCCTGGAAAACTCAGAATTCACGGCCGACGACAATGGCTGACCCTCATTCTGGTCTTAAGGATCTGATCGAGGCACAACTCCCCGCATATCTCGACACTGGCTCAACACCAGCGGTACTCAAGGAAGCCATGCAATACGCGCTGATGGCCGGTGGCAAGCGAATTCGGCCAATCCTTGTGTTATTGACGAATGAACTCCTTGGCGGCTCACAGCGACAAGCCATTGATACGGCCTGTGCCATTGAGATGATTCACACCTATTCATTGATCCACGATGATTTACCCGCCATGGATAACGATGAATTGCGCCGGGGCATGCCAACCCTGCATGTGAAGTATGACGATGCCATCGCGATCCTTGCCGGGGATGCACTGCAAAGTCTGGCTTTTGAAACCATCGCCTCGGATCAGCAACTGACCGACAGCAAGCGAGTCTGGCTGGTGAGAACCATTGCCGCAGCGGCCGGGCCGCGGGGCATGGTTGCTGGGCAAATGTTAGATATGGAAGGGGAATCTCAAGACATTGGCGGCGACGCCCTCGCGGAAATGCATAATCGAAAAACCGGTGATCTAATTTCTGCCAGCGTTATGGCGGGCGCCTGCATTGCTGATGCCACCGATGCTGAACAGCAACATCTAAAAGCCTTCGGCTATTCTCTGGGGCTGGCATTCCAGATTCGCGACGACCTGCTGGATGTGACCGGTGACACTCAAACCCTCGGTAAGCCCCAGGGCTCTGATCTGCGCCAGAACAAAAACACCTTTACGACAATCTATGGAATTGAAGGTGCTAAAGCGCGCCTCGACACCCTACGTATCGAAGCGCTGAAATCACTGGAACCCCTTGGTCAACGGGCGGAACCCCTTATCGCACTCACGCACTTCATTGTAGATCGAATCCATTAATTTAGGATTTACGGGAAGCGCACTCAGTCGATGCATAGTGTAAAATGCCGCGCCTATGCCGATTGTATTTGACCAGATTCCGTTAACACGGCCCGCGACCCCGCTGTTGGACCAGATCCGACTGCCCGCTGAATTGCGTAAGCTCGACCCCGAGCAGCTTGAACAGCTAGCGGATGAACTACGCCACTTTCTAATTTATACGGTCGGCCAGACGGGTGGACATTTTGGTGCGGGGCTCGGTGTGGTGGAGCTTACCGTCGCTTTGCACTATGTATTCGACACCCCCATAGACAAGCTTGTCTGGGATGTGGGTCACCAGACATACCCCCACAAGATTTTGACGGGCCGCAGAGAACAAATGCAAATGCTTCGACGGCCCGATGGCATTGCGCCGTTCCCCTCCCGGGAAGAAAGCGAATATGACACTTTTGGCGTCGGCCATTCGTCCACTTCGGTCAGTGCTGCCTTGGGCATGGCGATTGCTGCTCGTATGCGTGATCAGCCCCAGAGAACCGTCGCCGTTATCGGCGACGGCGCGATGACCGCAGGTCTAGCGTTTGAGGCACTCAATCACGCCGCTGATACCGAGGCAGATCTACTGGTGATATTAAATGATAACGCCATGTCGATTTCTCGCAATGTAGGCGGTTTGGCTAGATATTTCGCCCGCATCCTGAGCTCCCGATTGTATTTGTCGATGCGTGAAGGCAGCAAAAAGATCTTGAGCCGGATACCAAAAGCCTGGGAATTCGCCCGACGCACTGAAGAACACATGAAAGGCATGGTTGTGCCGGGAACCCTCTTTGAGGAGTTGGGTTTCAACTATATCGGCCCGATGGATGGTCATGATTTACCGGCTCTGGTGTCAACCCTGGAAAATATTAAAGATCTAAAGGGCCCACACTTCCTGCACCTGGTCACCCAGAAAGGAAAAGGCTATCTGCCCGCAGAGGATTCCCCAGATGGCACCCATTCACTGACTAAGATTGAGTCCGACAAGACGCCGGACCCCAGCCACAATACACCAAGCTACTCAAGCGTGTTCGGCCAGTGGCTCTGTGACATGGCCGCAAAAAATCCAGCATTGATTGGTATTACCCCGGCCATGAAAGAGGGTTCTGACCTCATCGCTTTTGCCAAGGAATATCCTGACCGCTACTACGATGTCGCAATTGCAGAACAACACGCTGTTGCCCTCGCCGCAGGGCTTGCCTGTGAAGGTGCTAAACCCGTGGTTGCAATCTACTCAACATTTTTACAGCGAGCCTACGACCAGCTAATACATGATGTTGCCATTCAGAATCTGGACGTTACCTTTGCCATCGACCGCGCCGGTCTTCTAGAGGATGGGCCGACCCATTCCGGCGTCTTTGATCTGTCATTTTTGCGTTGTATCCCCAACCTTATTCTCATGGCACCCTCTGATGAGAATGAAGCCAGGCTTATGCTATCGACGGGCTACGAACATCCAGGGCCGGCAGCAATCCGTTACCCGCGAGGCAAGGGGCCCGGCGTTGAGATTTCTCGGAATCTGGATACCCTGGAAATAGGCAAAGCCAGAACGCTTAGGTCCGGTCAGGATGTGGCAATCTTATCTTTCGGTTCGATGGCGAGTGTTGCAATGGCTGTGGGCGATCACTTGAACGCCACCGTGGTAGATATGCGATTTATTAAACCCCTGGATGAAGCTTTGATTCGACAAGTGAGCATGGCGCACAAGCTAATTGTCACCCTGGAAGAAAATTCTGTAATGGGTGGTGCTGGCTCGGCAGTGAATGAATATCTGGCCGCCGCCGCAATTTCGATTCCGGTGCTAAATTTAGGCACCCCAGACCGATTTGTACTACAGGACAAACCGGCAAACATGCTGGCGGTTTCAGGTCTCGATGAAGCAGGGATTTTGAACGCCATCAACACTCGATTGAAACAGGACAATATAAAACTCGCGGCCCAAAAGGCCTGAGCCTATTTATCGAGCAGGTGGCCTAGCTTGCCGGCTTTGGTCGCAAGGTAGCGGGCATTATGATCGTTGTGACCGGTTTGCAGCGGTTGGCGGTCCAACACTTCAATACCCAGCTTGGTTAATGCAGTAATCTTGACCGGGTTATTGGTCATCAACACGACTTTGCTAATTTGAAAGTGGCCAAACATGGTCTTGCAGATCGTGTAGTCCCGCAGATCCGCATCAAAACCGAGTCGCTCGTTTGCCTCGACGGTATCAGCACCCTGATCCTGCAGCTCGTAGGCGCGGACCTTGTTGATCAGGCCGATCCCTCTGCCTTCCTGTCGCAGATAGAGAATCATTCCCCGACCTTCCTCAGAAATTCTCTGCAGCGCGGTTTGGAGTTGCGCCCCACAGTCACATCGCATGCTAAAGAGTGCGTCCCCGGTAAGGCATTCAGAGTGCACACGGCACAGGACGGGCTCACCATCGGTGACGTCACCCAGGGTAATGGCGACATGCTCCTGACCTGTGGCGGCGTCTTCGAAGCCATGCAGCATAAATTCCCCAAAGGGAGTGGGCAGACGGGACGATGCAATGTAAATGGCAGTCAAATTGAAATCTCCTAACCCGGTGATTTTATCAGGGTCGGGCCATAAAGTTCTGCTTGCAGGTAAAAAAGTTATAGGGTCCAAAAATTAGCTCTAGAACTTTCCTTTAAGCTGCATAACGCCACCGGACTCAGAAATGGTCACATTTCTGAGAAATGTCATGCCCAAGAGGATGTCTTCTGGATAATTTCCCATCATGACAGCGGCCTGAACATTACTCACCCGGATATTCCCAACCTGAACCACATCCAAAGTGATTAGCCTCGACTCCGTGACACCCCCAGCGGTGCTGACGTTGACCAGCCTGCCTTCACTCACATCCAGGCCCAAACTAATTGCCGCATTGGCATTTAGCGCAACAATATTCGCGCCTGTATCCACCAGGAATTGGACACTGCGTCCATTTATGGTGCCCCGGGTCAGGTACTGACCGGACGGGTTAAGCAAGATAGAGACGGTAGACTCCGTCGGTCTTTTGAAATTTGCAGCGATATGACTACTGAGATCAAGGGACATGGATTCACCATTAACCTCAATGACGGCACCTCGACTATCAGCGCTGACCAGAAGCACGCCCTCTTCACTACGTTGGCCGGTTTTTAATAGCTGTTCTTTACCGGCAATCTTTAACATGGCGGCGTTTTTAAATAGCCCAAGCACATCTATTTCAAGTTCCTGAGCTTGCCCGACGGAGCTGAAAAGCGCGCTGAGGAAGAAGCTGAAAACAAGCAACAAACTAAAGCCAATTTGTTTAATAGATTACCCCCAGCCCTGAGTTTGCGCGCCGATATAGGCAAGTTGCAAACAAAGGAGGGCGTAAATGCCCGCTGCAACATCATCCAACATGATGCCAAGTCCACCTTTCAAATTTTGATCTAGCCAGCTCACCGGCCAGGGTTTCAAGATATCAAAGAAGCGGAATAGACCAAATCCCAGTAAGAGCCAATACCAACCAGCAGGACATAGGATCAAAGTAATCCACAAGCCAACAAACTCATCCCAGACAATACAACCGGGATCTTTGATTTGCATGTCCCGGGCAACCCAATCACAAATATAGATACCAGCAACAAGCGTGGTAGCGACAATGCCAAGATGCCACCAGAGCCCCAGTGGCTGAAAAAGCAGATAGATGGGAACTGCCATTACCGTCCCAGCTGTGCCAGGCATCCATCGAGATAGTCCTGAACCGAATCCCAGAGCGAGGAAGTACAAAGGATGGGTAAAGGTTTTTCTGGCGCGACTGAACTCACTCATAAAAAATGCCTATAACCCGCGGCTTCAATTTCTTGCCCATCTGCATCAACAATTCGAGCGCCACTCACAGAATGACGCTTACTAACGATTTCTCCCAGTCTCGACAAGTTAAGATCCAACTGTTTGCCGATCGCATTAATTTGATCCCGATACTCCTGTGCCGCGGTAAAACAGAGCTCATAATCGTCACCGCCATTCAATGCCAGGTCGAGCGCAACCGCACGACCAAAGACTTTAACTAGCATATTGGAAACAGGTATCTGGCTGCGATTGATTACAGCGCTAACGCCACTACTTTCGACCAGATGACCCAGGTCAGAAACAAAACCGTCTGAAATATCGATAGCCGCACTCGCAACACCAAGCAATTCTGCACCGAGTCGCAATCTCGGCTCGGGATTTTGATACCTACCTAGCAGATCAGCGTTGGCATCATCACGACCCAACTGCTTCACTGCACCCGCTGAATCCCCAAGAAAACCCGACACATAAATATCATCTTCTATCCCAGCGCCAGAACGCAGCAATGCAGTACCATCGGGTACCACACCCATTACCGTCAGGGTGATCGACAACGCTCCTTTAGCAAGATTTCCCCCAACAACGGGGCAGCGATGTAATTCAGAACAGGTTCTCGAAGCTGCCGAAAAACGGCCCAACCAGTCAGCGTCGCCACTCGGTATGGTCAGAGCAACCGTTGCTGCATAGGGCTCTGCTCCCATTGCCGCAAGGTCGCTTAGATTTGCACCAAAGGCTCGAGTTGCAACAACGTCTGGAGCGGCATCAAGGGGGAAGTGAACACCTGCAAGCAGGGTATCCGTTGATACACATAGTGATTTTTCACTAGGAACCGAGAAAACCGCACAATCATCGCCGGGACCCGTGCTGACATAATTCGGCATCAAGGCATCCAAAAAGTAGCGCCGAATGATGTCGAATTCGTCCATCAAACTAGCCCGACCGAGCCTTGTATTCCAGCTCGCGTAACTCACGTGCCAGAGCGTCAAGCACTGAATTTACAAGCTTATGACTCTCTGCGGCGCCAAACTGTTTAGCTAACTCAACACCTTCATTAATCACAACACGATACGGCAGCTCAATTTTATGTTGCAGCTCATATGTGCCAATTAATAGCGCTGCAGTTTCGATCGGATCAAGTTCATTCACCTCTCGCTCTAATTTGGGTTTGATCAGTGCCAACAGATCCGCGCGATGGGCATCAATACCGATCAATAATCCCCGCAAATACTCTGTATCCACTCGCTTCATATCATGGTTCGCACGAAACTGGGCGAACACCTCTACAGCCGGGGTACGGCTCATGTGCATCTGATAGAGGGCTTGTAGGACAAACCGTCTCGCTTTGCTGCGAGAGGCCGGTGAAGGCTTTTTCATAAATTGCGCAACAAGCTAACCATTTCCAGGGCTGACATCGCAGCATCAGCACCCTTGTTACCTGCTTTGGTGCCCGAACGCTCTATCGCTTGCTCCGTGGTATCGGTTGTTAGTACGCCAAATGCAACCGGCACGCCGCTATCCAACGAAATCTTCGCGAGGCCGCTGGCGCATTCTCCAGCCACATAATCAAAATGTGGTGTACCACCGCGAATGACAGCTCCTAGCGCTATCATCGCGTCATACTGACCCGAATCAACGGCCTTCCTGGTGACAAGAGGCATCTCATAGGCACCAGGCACCCGAATGATAGTGATGTTAGCCTCGGCCACCCCATGTCGTTTTAGCGCGTCTACGGCACCACTGAGTAGCTCTTCAACAACAAAGCTATTAAACCGTGCCACGACGATGCCAAACTTTGCAGTAACGGCAGAAAAATCGCCTTCAATCGTTTTCATCTTCATTCCTGTTTTCTTAAGTTCATTTCAATAGCCCAGTCACTTCAGCTCGCCGCTATTTTTAGGGTCAATCTCAGATCCTCGCCCACCTGGCGGCTATCTTTGAGTGAAAACCTGGGGACCTGACCCATATCCAGAATGTCATCAAGCTGGACCAATCCACGGGCACTATTCCCCATCAGCTTTGGGGCTATGTAGAGTATTAACTCATCCACCAGGCCGCTTTGAATCAGACTACCGGCAAGGGTAGCACCACATTCAAAGAGCACCTCACTGCAGTCTTCTTCTCGGACCAGAAATTGTAACAGCTGAAGCAGATCTATTTGACCTTTATCATTGGCTGCAACCGTCGTTTGGCCAGCTCCATGTTCAGGAGTTTGCACCACAATTAAATTTGAATTCTGGTGGAGTTTTGCTCCCTGGGGCATTCTGCCTTTCGAGTCTAGTACAACAATCGGCCTTCGAATGTTCGAAGCGAGTTCGGCATATTCACCGCCAATATCCCCGGATCTAACATTTAGACCTGGGTTATCGGCAATAACCGTATCGACCCCGGTCACTACGGCACAACTTCTCGCTCTTAATCTTTGAACATCTCGCCGGGCCTCCGGACCCGTGATCCACTGGCTATCTCCATTTGAGAGAGCAGTTCGACCATCAAGGGACTGGGCAAGCTTTAGTCGAACGAAGGGTAAACCCGCTTTGAATTTTTTGAAATGGCCGGGGTTTAGCGCAATCGCTGACGATTCTAAGATGGGGCCAACAACTTCAATTCCTGCGGCTCTAAGTTTATCGAAGCCCTTGCCGCGATTCCCTGGATGCGGATCCTGCGCCGCAAAAACCACTCGCTGCACGCCCTTTTCAATTAAGGTGTCAGCACAGGACGGTGTCCGGCCAACAAAACTGCAGGGTTCCAGCGTCACATAGGCCGTACTGCCAGCGACATCGCCGCCTGCGGCCTTAATCGCGTTGACTTCTGCATGGGCTGTGCCGGTTTGGAGGTGGAAGCCCTTGCCAATAATCTCGTCATCTCGAACTAAAACGCAGCCAACCCTGGGGTTTGGTCTTGCGGTATACAGCCCGCGTTCTGCTTCTCGAATCGCGAGTGCCATATAGGTTTCATCGCTGGTCATATCAGCCGCCATATTGTTACGTTCGATCCTTCAATCGATCTATTTCTTCACGAAACTCATCAATGTCCTGAAAACTTCGGTACACAGAGGCAAAGCGAACATAAGCCACATCATCCAGTTTTCGTAATTCTTCCATCACCAGCTCACCAACATCCCGGGTTTTAAGTTCCCGTTCACCGGTGGCACGTAGCTTATGTTTGATATGGCTGATCGTCGATTCCACGGTCTCAAGACTCACCGGGCGTTTTTCTAAAGCCCTGAGAATCCCACTTCGAAGCTTATCCTCATCAAAGGGCTGGCGATTTCCATTAGATTTAATCACCCTGGGCAGCACAAGTTCGGCGGACTCAAACGTGGTAAACCTTTCTCCACATTCCTGGCATTCCCGGCGCCGACGAACTTGATCGCCTTCCGCAACCAATCTGGAATCGATAACCTTGGTTTCACCATGACCACAAAAAGGGCAATGCACGACAGTCTATTCCCGCTAAAAACGCAGCATTTTACTTCATTGCAGCCTGGGACGGGCTGTTATTTTCCGGGTGTGCTTTGATGGGCTGAGCTTTGATAGAATGCGCCCCGTTGTCTTCTTTCCAGCAGGCTTTCCATGGCTCAATACGTTTACACAATGTCCCAGGTTGGCAAGGTAGTGCCGCCTAATCGCGTGATTCTGAAGGACATTTCTCTGTCTTTCTTTCCGGGGGCAAAAATTGGTGTCCTCGGTTTAAATGGAGCTGGTAAGTCCACGCTGCTTCGAATCATGGCCGGGGTCGATAACGAATATCTGGGCGAAGCTCGCCCCCAACCTGACCTTAATGTGGGTTACTTACCCCAGGAACCTGTCCTCGACCCCGCTAAGGACGTGCGAGGTAATGTCGAAGATGGCGTTCGTGAGCTGTCCGATGCAATTGCAGAGTTTAATGCCATATCCGACAGATTTGCCGAACCCATGTCCGACGATGAAATGAACGACCTCCTCGCCAAACAAGGTGAACTTCAACTTAAAATCGATTCAATGGACGGCTGGGACCTTGAGAGAAAACTTGAAGTGGCTGCTGACGCCCTACGATTACCCGCATGGGATGCAGACGTCACTAACCTTTCCGGTGGTGAACGGCGGCGAGTTGCGCTCTGTAGACTTCTCCTATCCAACCCTGACATGTTGCTGCTGGACGAACCCACCAACCACCTGGATGCTGAAAGCGTTGGTTGGCTAGAACGCTTTTTGAAAGACTTTCCCGGCACTGTGGTTGCCATCACCCACGATAGATACTTTTTAGACAATGCCGCAGGCTGGATTCTTGAGTTGGATCGCGGCTACGGCATCCCCTACGAGGGCAATTACTCCGATTGGCTAGAAGCAAAGGATAAGAGACTACAAATTGAGAAGAAACAGGAGGTCTCCCGGCAACGTTCAATCAAAACAGAATTGGAGTGGGTTAAGACACAACCCAAAGCAAGACACGCAAAGAACAAAGCTCGTCTGGCTAGATTTGAGGAACTGAGCTCCCAGGAATTTCAAACTCGCAACGAAACCCTCGAATTGTACATCCCACCGGGCCCAAGACTGGGCGATGTGGTCCTTGAGGTCGAGCACCTGCAAAAGGGTTTTGGTGATGATCTGCTTATTGAGGACCTCACCTTTTCAGTTCCACGGGGCGCTATTGTTGGCATCATCGGCGGCAACGGCGCAGGCAAATCAACCTTATTCCGAATGATTTGCGGAGAGGAACAACCCGACGAGGGTAGCCTCAAAGTAGGTGAAACCGTTGAGCTTGGATACGTAGACCAGAGCCGAGAATCACTTTCAGACGACAAAAATGTCTGGGAGGAAATTTCAGAAGGCAATGAAATACTTGAAATTGGTCGTTACCAAACACAGTCGCGATCCTATGTCAGCCGTTTTAATTTTAAGGGTTCCGATCAGCAAAAAATGGTCAAAGACCTGTCCGGCGGTGAACGCAATCGAGTCCATCTTGCTAAACTACTTAAAAAAGGCGCGAACGTACTATTACTCGACGAACCTACCAATGATCTGGATGTCGAGACGCTTCGAGCACTAGAAGATGCTATTGAAGCATTCCCCGGGACAATCATGGTGATTTCCCACGACCGTTGGTTTCTGGATCGTATAGCCACTCATATGCTCGCCTTTGAAGGCGACAGTCAGGTTGTCTGGTTTGACGGAAACTATACCGAGTACGAAGAAGATTACCGCAAGCGAGTCGGTGAACGGGGCCAAACGCCTACCCGGGTTCACTACAAGAAGCTCGCCACCTAACTAGATAGTGAGCTGATCTAACTCACCGTACGCTGCAACAACTTGAGCTGCGGTGAGAGACCCGGTTTGAATCACATGGCTCCGAAAGTCAGTTTCAACCGCCAGAAACTGTGTGTGCATACGTTGCACAATCTCAGGTGTTGCTGAGCTTTGACCATGCCGGGCAGAAACCCTGGATAAACTGTCCTTCAGATCGCAACTGAGCACAACGTATCGGAAGACTCCAAACTTTTCTCTTAGCTGCTCAAACCACCAGGAGCCAATCACACCATCAACAAACACCTCATAGCCCGCTGCCCGATAGACCACAGCTGCATCGCACCAGGCATTTAGTATCACCTCATTTTGAATCTCAGACCCGGGCAACGAAGGATCGAGTTTATGCCGCACAAAATCAAAAAAGTAGTCCGTTGGGATATGCACACCTTTCATTGAATTTTCTGCTAACGACCTGGCCAGGGTTGTTTTGCCAGAGCCGGGAGCACCGGAAATAACAGTCACTGGGTACACGACTAGAAGTCCGCTATCGCGTCGAGGGCCTGGCTCAGTCGACTTACGCCTGTGACCTTCATGCCATCAATCGCTTTTTTGGGCATATTGCCTTTCGGTACAATGGCCCGTTTAAAGCCGTGTTTTGCAGCCTCACGAATACGTTCTTGACCGTTTGGTACTGGACGAATCTCCCCCGACAGACCCACCTCACCAAAACAAATAATGTCTTGAGGTAGCGCCCGATTACGAAAGCTTGATACAACGGCCATCAATAGCGCGAGGTCACTACTGGTTTCGGCAACCTTAATGCCACCCACCGCGTTGACAAAAACATCCTGATCACCCACCTGCAAACCACCGTGACGATGTAAGACCGCTAGTAACATAGCCAATCGATTTTGCTCAAACCCCACGGCAACTCGCCGCGGGTTGCCAAAACTACTGGCGTCAACAAGTGCCTGGGCTTCCACAAGTAATGGCCTGGTTCCTTCCCACACCACCATGACAATCGAGCCCGGCGTAGCTTCTTCGGTGCGGGACAAAAATATTGCTGATGGGTTCGAAACTTCCATCATGCCTTTTTCCGTCATCGCAAAAATACCGAGTTCATTCACGGCGCCAAAACGATTTTTGCTGCTTCGTAGTGTGCGATAACGAGCATCCTGGTCGCCGTCCAACATGATAAAACAATCAATCATATGTTCGAGAACGCGGGGCCCCGCCAGATTACCGTCTTTTGTCACGTGACCAACAAGCAGCAGAACGGTATCCGTTTTCTTGGCTTGCTGAATGAGAACCGCGGCACTTTCTCTTACTTGAGTCACACCACCGGGCGCTGAATCGACGTTATCGAGATGCATCACCTGAATCGAATCGATCACAATCAACTTGGGTTTCATTTCATCCCAGACCTGAAGAATCGTATCAACACTGGTTTGTGCCATGACCTTAAGCTCATCCAGTGGTAGCTGCAATCGACGAGCCCGCATGGCAATCTGGGCAAGGCTCTCCTCACCGGTCACATATAGAGCGGACTGGGTAGCAGCAAGCTGGCATAAGAGCTGAATCAAGAGTGTGCTTTTACCCGCACCAGGATTTCCACTGATTAGTATTGCTGAACCAGGTACTAGGCCGCCCCCCAACACCCGGTCAAATTCGACCATGGTAGTGAGCAATCGTGGGACATCGGTTGCAGAAACTTCCGACAGGGTTTGCGCGGACGCCAACTGCCCGGAGAATCCCTTTCGTCGAGCTGCACCCTGGGCACTATCAACGCTAAGGCGGGTCAGTGTGTTCCAGGCTTTGCAGTCATTGCATTGACCCTGCCATTTGGCAAACTCCGAGCCACAGTCGCCGCATACAAACACTGTTTTTGTTTTCGCCAAACTCTAGTCTCTACTCTCTATTGTGTATTGCTTAAGCTCAAGGATGTACGTTATGAAGTTTTTGCCTCGTAACGGCGCTTAACCCTGGCACCTAAACCGGTCATCAAGGTGTAACTGATCGTACCCGCTGCGGCTGCGATTTCATCAATGGGGAGCCGGCCGCCCCAGAATATCGCGTGATCCCCAGGTTGAACCTGATCAGCGTCCTCAAGCAGCACCGTGCACATATCCATAGATACTCTACCAACTAAAGGTCGTCTCTGGCCGCTAATTATAATTGGTGTGCCGCCGGGCATTTCCCTGGGATAACCGTCCGCATAACCTAGCGCAACCACTGCAATTCGGCTGGGTTTCTCGGCTACCCAGGAACTTCCATAGCCCACCGCATCTCCAACATCTAAATGATTGATGGAGATGATGGGCGCAGAAAGTGTCATTCCCGGCTTAAGTCTTGCCTCGGGGCGACCCGATGGCGCCCCACCATAAAGCATCAAACCGGGTCTAACCCAATCTCCATGCCCGCCCTGAAAGCCCATTAACGCACCGGAATTACCCATACAGCAGTCGGATTCTGGAAATGCAATCCGGCACTTTTCAAACATGTCGATTTGCGCCTGATTAAGTTTGTGCTCCGGGTCGTCTCCATTCGCAAAGTGACTCATCAAACCCTTTAGGTTATACCCGGCGAACCTTCGAGCAAGTTCTGACGCCTGCCCTGGTTCAAAGCCAAGTCTGAACATGCCGGTATTAAATTTTAACCAAAAGGGTAGCGTTGTCGGGAGTAGCTCTATCTGGTAATCGCTATGGAGTACCGGGGATAACCGATGTAACTCACAGTCTTTTACTTCTTGATTGTCCAGATAGCCTTCAAGCACCACAATTGGCTTGTTGGGTACAACGGCACGCAGCTGAACGCCTTCTTCTACCCTGGCGACCGCAAAGGCATCAGCTTGTGTTAAGCACTGCGCTATTTCAGCAAAGCCATGGCCGTAGGCATTGGCTTTAATCACCGCCATTTGTTTACTCTGGGGTGCCAGTGATTTGGCAAGGGCAAAATTCGCGGCAATATGATCCAGGTGGATTGTTGCCAGGGGATGGTTGGCGGTCATCGGACGATGTTATTCGTACATATAGTCGTCGTAACCGACGGCCAAATCTTCGAACTTGGTGTACTGACCAATAAAGGCGAGCTTCCTCCGACCAATAGGACCATTTCGTTGCTTGAGAATAATGACCTCGGCCACACCCTTTTCAGCATCCTCGTGATAAACCTCATCGCGATAGATTGCCATAATCAGGTCAGCATCCTGCTCGATTGCACCGGACTCACGTAAGTCAGACATAATCGGTCGCTTATCCGGTCGCTGTTCAAGGCTACGATTTAGCTGGGACAGCGCAATCACCGGACATTCAAACTCTTTTGCAATGCCTTTTAAGGATCGACTGATCTCGGATATTTCCGTCGCGCGGTTTTCCGAACCCCCAGTGACCTGCATCAACTGAATGTAATCAATCACGACCAGCCCGAGGGGGCCATGTTCCCGTACCACACGACGACATCTGGAACGCATCTCAGTCGGGCTCAGGGCCGCCGTATCATCAATCAAAAGTTGCTTGTCATTGAGTAGCGTCACAGCGGAGGTTAATCGAGGCCAGTCATCATCACCCAATTGACCACTGCGTATTTTTGTCTGGTCGATGCGCCCGAGGGAGGACAACATCCTCACAATCAACGAGTCAGCCGGCATTTCCATACTAAATACCAGGACAGGTTTACCCCCCGCTAAGACTGCGTTTTCTGCGATATTCATCGCAAACGCTGTTTTACCCATTGAGGGTCGTCCGGCCACCACCACCATGTCACCGGGCTGCAGGCCCATCGTCATCTCATCTACTTCGCGAAAACCAGTACTGAGACCCGTAATCGAGCCTTTGGTCTGGAACAGTTCGTCAATTCGTTCAACGGCTTTGGTTAGTAGCGGTCGAATCGTCTGGGGACCACCTCGACTTGGCCGATTATCACCGATCTTAAAAACCTTCGATTCCGCTATATCAATTAGTGCAGCGCTGGTTCGCCCCTGGGGATTAAATCCGCTCTCGGCGATCTCATGGGCAACGGAGATCAGATTCCTGATCGTGGCTCGCTCTGACACAATTTCCGCATAGGCCCCAATATTTGATGCCGTGGGTGTACTGTTGGCGAGATCAGAGATGTATGCAACACCACCAACGTTGTCTAACTCATTCACGCCGTCCAGGGTTTCTGAAATGGTGACAACATCGAGGGGCTTGTTGCGTTCCGCAAGATCCGCCATACAGCGAAAGATGATTCGGTGATCGTTACGATAGAAGTCTTCAGCAGTGACCTGCCCGGCAACATTATCCCAGGCCTGATCGTTCAGCATTAAACCTCCGAGCACGGAGCGTTCCGCCTCAATAGAATGAGGTGGGATTTTTAAGGATGCTGTTTGGTTGTCGTCGTTATCAAACGCCAAGCGATTACTCGATGTCGAAACTTAGGGGAGCAAAAGGTTACACCCCGACCGCGCGCCTGTCATTGAATAAGGTGCGGATAAGGTGTGTATAAGAGAAAATGGAAAGAAAAAACGACAGAGTGACCTCTGTCGTTTTAGCATTTCTGTCTTTATCAGTCTTCTTTGATGACGACGACTTTCAACTCTGCAGTTACTTCTGAGTGCAACTGAACAGCGATAACAAATTCACCTAGCTGACGAAGTGGACCATCAGGCATTTGAATTTCATTTTTCTCAATCTCTACACCGCGAGATGCCGCTGCATCCGCAATATCTCTTACTGTAATAGAGCCAAAAAGTTTGCCTTCATCACCAGCTTTAGTCGTCAAGGTAATATCTAAGCCATTGACCTTCACGGCACGGGCTTCAGCAACCGCAAGTTTTTCATTTGCCGCTTTTTCCAACTCCGCACGACGCGCTTCAAACTCAATCACGTTTTGCTTTGTTGCTGGCACAGCTTTGTGCTTTGGGATGAGGAAATTGCGACCGTAACCTGCTTTCACGGATACGCTGTCACCTAGCTCGCCCAGATTGGCAATGTTTTCCAGAAGTATTACTTCCATCGTTTACACCTCGTTAGTTCGTATCTTATTTCTCAAATCAAACCAGCTGTCTATCAATGCCAGGAATGCCAGCACCGGGTACAGCTGTAAAAGTAGGGCTAGAAAATAGAAACTCACTAGCCAACTGCTTGAAAATTGCTTTTCTTTGATGAACCAGTGAACAAATCCAAGCCCCGCAATCATCAGCGGAACCGTTAGGACCAGTACCCAGCGGTTCATCTCCTCGATGCTGAAACAACCTAGCACCGTCATAACCAGACCAAATGCCACTATTGGCGACAATCGAATCCCATGAAACTCTTGCTGAAAACCACCGGGGTTATACAGCAAACTTTGCCACCAGCGCGCTAACAGTAAAAACAACAGCATGCTGATGGCGTATCCCATCGCAAAATAGCCAAGCAATAACGACCGGGCTATTTCAAAAGTAGGCACAACCAGTGCCTTCGCCTGCTCGGGAGTTTCTGCTCGACTTTGAAGGTCTAACATAAAGTCCCGATAGGCATTTACCACCTCATCGACAACGCCACTACTGACGAACTCGAAGAGTAAAATCCCTATGCCCGCCGCCACGACCATGGCCACCAGGGTCATTTCCCAGGAGACCGTGACTCGAAGGGTATGCGCCATCGCGACGGTACCAAAAAGCATAATGACCGGTGTAATGTCGCCTAGTAAAAAATACATGCCAAACATGGGCAAACATGCCCACATAAGTACCATTGCACCTTCGGCTATGCCATGGCGCAAGACGACAAGGCTGACTGTGGACGTCGAGAGCCATTGTAAAAATGGCAACGCGGCGCTCACAACCGATACACCAATCGCTTGCGACCGGCCTCGCATGACAAACTCAGCAACGGCCCGCATGCTAATTCGGACTATTTATGTCCGTCAGTGTAAGGCAGCAATGCCAGATAACGAGCCCGTTTAATGGCCTTAGCTAGCTGACGTTGGTACTTAGCTTTTGTTCCAGTGATTCGGCTAGGGACAATTTTGCCCGTCTCCGAAACATACTGCTTGAGTGTCTCGATATCTTTGTAATCGATCTCGGTAACGCCTTCAGCAGTAAAGCGGCAATATTTTCTTCTTCGATAAAAACGTGACATAGACTACTCCTACGCTTCAGCTGCAGTTGATGTGTCTTCGGAATCATCCGCAGGCGCATCGCTGCTTTCAGTTTCAGTTCGAGGCGGAGGGGGAGTGTCATCCCGCTCTTTCTTCTCTCTGCTCTCTCGCTCTACTTTCATGATGGGAGAGTCGTCTGTTTCTGGACCTTTACGGCTCAGGATCAGATTTCGAATAACAGCATCGTTAAAGCGGAAAGCGGTCTCAATTTCTTCAAGAACAGCCTGAGTACACTCAATATTAAGCAGTGCGTAGTGAGCTTTATGAATTTTGTTGATCGGATAGGAAAGCTGATGTCGGCCCCAATCTTCGACGCGATGGACTTTGCCTTCGCCTTCTGTGATTAAAGTAGAGTAGCGTTCTATCATTCCTGGCACCTGTTCGCTTTGATCAGGGTGAACCAGAAACACGATTTCGTAGTGTCTCATAGGACTCCTTACGGTTAATGCCCCTCGGTTGCCGAACAATCAGCCATTCCGATGAAGCAAGGAGATTTAAGGGACGCGCATTGTAGTGAAAGCCTCAGGGCATTGCAAATGCCTAGCTACTGCGCTGCCGAGAGACCTCATACAGGCATATCCCGGCGGCAACTGACACATTAAAGCCAAAACTGGCGTTCGCCATCGGGATACTCGCGAGATAATCACAGTGTTTGGCCGTTCCAGCACGAATGCCCTTCTCTTCCGAGCCCAGAACAAGCGCTATATTACCTTTGAGATCAAGGGCACTGATGGGCTGGTCTGCATCCAACGTTGTGCCAACAATCCAAACGCCGTGCTGCTGCAACTCTTTCATTGCTCTCGCAAGGTTCACCACTTCGATGACAGGAACCGCTGAGGCTGCACCACTGGCGGTTTTGACCGCGGCATCCGTCAATGCTGCACTACGATCTCTGGGTTGAATAATGCCATGTACACCCAGGGTTGCGGCGCTTCGGATGCAGGCACCAAGGTTTCTCGGGTCCGTCACCCCGTCCAAAATCAGAAACAGCAAACCTTCCGGGTGTTCGTCCAATAGACCATAGAGAGCTGATTCATCGAGCGTCCTAATATGATCAACTTCAAGACCAATGCCCTGGTGGTTTACCTTTGTTAGGGCCGAAAATTCCTGCTCCGATAAACGAGTACAGGGAATACCCGCAGACCGGGCTTTCTCCGCTGCAGCAGCTAACCGGGCAGAAAGATTGCCATCCCGGAGCAGGAGACGGTTAATGCCTTTCGGTTGCTGCAGGCGCCCCATGACCGAGTTAATGCCAAACAGTTTATCCATCTAGCGACGTCGCCTCTTCTTGCTGCCGGGCTTTTTACTTCCTGGCTTTGCCTTATCTGCCCTGGAAGCTTCCTGCTTCGACCGGGGCTTACCCTTTCTGGCGCTCTCTTTCTTCTTTCGGGCTGTCTTTCGGATCAAAGGAGTATGGCTCACCAGCTCAAAATCCACCTTTCGTTCGTCAACATTCACCCGAACAATTTGTGCCTCAACAACATCACCCATACCATACATAGTGCCAGAACGTTCTCCGGTCAGAACCTGAGTGCCCTGATCATAATGATAGTAGTCACCAACCAGGGAACTAACATGGACCAGACCCTCAACATAAATATCGTCCAGCTCTACAAACAGACCAAACTTTGCCACCCCGGTCACTACGCCAGAGAATATGTCTCCGACTCGATCACTAATATAATCGCACTTGAGATAGTCCAGCACCTCATAAACCGCAGAATCTGCTCGCCGTTCCGCAAAGGACGTCCGCTCACCTAATTCGATCATTTGCGCAAGATCATAGGGATAAAAATCAGTTTTACGTTTTCTACCGAGCCGCAGGGTATGGCGTTCGTCCGTTGCAGAATAGACTTCCGACTTGATTAATCGATGGGTGAGCAGATCCGGGTAACGGCGAATCGGAGAGGTAAAATGAGTGTATGCATCGTACCCCAGGCCAAAGTGACCTTTGTTCTCCGTCTGATAGACCGCCTGATTCATAGACCTAAGCAGCGCCATCTGTAACACACTGCCGTTTTTCTGGCCCTGCAGCTGTCGCACAACCTGTTGGTAATCTGAGGGTTGTACGTTTTCACTAGCCTTAAAGCGAATCCCAAACAACTGCAGAAACTCCTCAAGGGCCGCTAACTTTTCTTGCTCGGGTGGCTCATGGACCCGGAACAAACCCGGACGTTTCTGGGCTTCAACTAAATTAGCAGCGCACACGTTTGCGCACAGCATGCACTCCTCAATAATTCGATGGGCTTTGTTGCGGGCTCTTGGTTGTATCGACTGCACTTTGCCTTCAGCTGAAAATTGGAATTGCAGCTCTGGAGAGTCAAACTCAATTGCCCCCCGCTTCTGTCGTTGGCGGATAAGCGCTTCATACAAGTTATTTAGTTCGTCAATGTCCTCAACAAGATCACCAAGTGCAATCCGTGCCGGTTCGTTGTTATCACCATGGATGGCTTTAGCAACCTCGGTGTATGTCAATCTTGCATGAGAATAAATGACACCATCGTAGAAATAGGAGTTCGTCACCTTACCCTGGCTGGAGATGGTCATCTCACAAACCAGAACAAGCCGCTCAACCTTGGGTTTTAAAGAACAGAGCCCATTTGATAGTTTCTCTGGCAACATCGGCACGACATATTGAGGGAAGTAGACCGAGGTTGCTCGCTCAACCGCCGCAGCATCTAACTCACTGCCTGTCTTTACGTAGTGGGCGACGTCCGCAATCGCGACAAAAAGTGTCCAGCCTCCGTTCTCGTCCTGCTCGCAATAAACTGCATCATCGAAGTCTCTGGCGTCTTCACCGTCTATGGTGACAAAGGGTAGCTCCGTGAGATCAAACCGATCCTTTTTGTCGGCAGCGGTCACCGCACTGGGCATACGATCCACCAGTGCAAGGATCTCTGGATCCCACTCGCTCGGGATATCATTATTGCGCAGGGCAATTTCTACTTCTATGCCCGGGGTTAAATGATCACCCAGGACCTCGACAATATTAGCCATCACAACACCCCGGGGACCGGGTTGTTGGGTAATTTCCGCTACCACAATCTGACCCGGCTCACACTCGGTGTTGACGTCTTGAATGATGACCTCATGATTGATTCGTTTATTCAGGGGCTCCAATAGTTTGATGTTGTTTTCAATATAATAGCGGCCGACAAGTTGTTGAGTATTACGCTCCACAACTTCGACAATCTCGCCCTCGGTCTTGCCCTGCCGGTTCTTGCTGCGGACCCGGGCCAGGGCGACATCACCATGGAATACCTGCCGCATTTCACGACGGGTAAAAAAGATGTCCTCGTCGTCTTCAACCAGAAGAAATCCGTAACCATCTGGGTGGGCTGAAACCCTGCCCTTGATCAGATCAATCTTACTCGGGATTGCGTATACATTGCGGCGATCAACAACCAGTTGACCTGCCCTGACCATTGCGCCGAGTCGTTTCGATAAGGCATCACGATCCTGGGACGATTCAAGCCCAAGGGTTTTTGCTATATTTTTTGCCGATGCGGGCCGACCAATATCGGCGAGACATTCTAAAATGAACTCCCTGCTTGGAATCGGATTTTCGTAGTTCTGTGCTTCCCGCTTTTGATGCGGATCATTTTTCAATTTGTGTACCTGTTGTTAAATTAATTGTTAGGTTTGTGCTTACATTTGTTTTCAGAATTGTGTTGTTTTGCTGTGAGACGTTGACAGCCGATAGGACCCTTAGTAACCTTCGCTCCCCCTCTTGCCGAGGTGGTGAAATTGGTAGACACGCTAGCTTCAGGTGCTAG
>TARA_R110002072_G_scaffold22432_3_pt1 | contig 30788 bp, 27 predicted proteins | sample TARA_R110002072 | Tara Oceans TARA_R110002072 (sample SAMEA4397118) | marine metagenome | biome: Polar Biome; feature: [SRF] surface water layer (ENVO:00010504); material: water (ENVO:00002006), including particulate matter (ENVO:01000060) such as... | depth 5 m
ACTTGATGATGATTTAAAACTCAAAATTAAAATCGAACCCAATTCATCACCCAATGAGTTGATTAACTATTTAACGACAAAGGCTCAGATTAATCATTTTGTTGAAGTGATACCCAGTGTTAATGATATTTTTATTCAAACTGTTTCAAAATCATAGCTATGCAAAACTTACGACTCATTATAAAACGCGAATTCAACTCCAGAGTGCGCAACAAATCGTTTATAGTCATGACCATTCTGAGTCCGTTGATTCTAGTGGGAATGATTTTTTTAGTGGTTTTCTTAAGCGGGTTAAATAGTGAAGAAGTCAGAACGGTAGCAGTACTCGATGAAACGCAACTTTTTGCAGAAGCATTTGAAGACTCAGAAAATTTAAAATTCAAACAGTTAACAGATATTGAACTTGAATCAGCAAAAGCGATAAGTGAAACTAGCGAATATCACGGTTTATTATATATCCCTCAAACAGAAGATTTATCACAATTAGATAAAAACATTCAGTTTTTTATTGAGGGCTCACCTAATGTTTCAATCATACAATCCATTGAAAGGACTTTAAACACTACCCTCACCAATATTAAGTTGGAAAACGATGGTGTGGATTTGTTAAAAATTGAAACATCTAAAACCAATGTGGACATAAAAATTGAAAACTATCAGGGAGAACAAACCTCAAAAATGTCGAGTTGGATCAAAGCAATTTTTGGTGGTGCTGCGGGTTATTTATTGATGATGTTTATCATTATTTATGGGAATATGGTGATGCGTAGTGTCATTGAAGAAAAAACAAACCGCATTATTGAAATTATAATTTCCTCTGTAAAACCGTATCATTTGATGATGGGAAAAATTATTGGAACTTCTCTGGCAGGAGTTACGCAATTTCTTATTTGGGTGGTTTTGGGTGGAATTTTGATGGTAATTGCAACCAGTGTTTTTGGTCTCAACTTAGAGCCATCAACCATGCCAAGTCAGGAAATGATGGATCAGGCAAACGCTTCAGGAATGCAAGCAGTGCTTTATGATATTGCTAGATTACCCATTGCAACATTAATTTTTTCTTTTTTAATATTTTTTATTGGAGGGTATTTTCTATACAGCTCCATTTATGCAGCCATTGGAGCAGCAGTTGATAACGAAACAGACACTCAGCAATTTATGTTCCCCATAATTATTCCTTTGATGCTGGCAATGTATGTTGGTTTTTTTGCTGTGATTGAAAATCCTCACGGTTCAGTTGCTGTCATTTTCTCACACATTCCCCTCACTTCACCCATTGTTATGCTAATGCGCATACCCTTTGGAGTGCCTTGGTGGGAAATTTTAATTTCTATGTTGCTCTTATTTGCTACATTTGCTTTGGTCGTTTGGTTCGCCGCAAAAATTTACCGTGTTGGTATCTTGATGTATGGTAAAAAACCCACTTACAAAGAGTTGTACAAATGGCTGAAATATTAAAAAAATTATGGAAAACAAGCTAGAAAACGTAAAAGATGCAATTCCCAATTCTTTTTGGAACACTTTTAATGATTTTCTACAATTTGAACTCATTCGCTTTGGCAATGAAAGTAATGCTATCGTCATCACGGTGGGACTCCTATTATTACTTATTACCTCACTATTTTTAGTAAAAATTATCCTTCGACTCATCCGTAAAGTCTATACCCGTAAACTTGATCCGGATGAGAAATTGCGTTTTCTGGGCGCTTTTAATTTTATAGGGTACTTGGTGTACATTCTTGTTTTTGTTTCCGTTTTAAGCTCTGCAGGCATTGATATCACATTGCTATTAACAGCAACTGCTGTGATTTTTATTGGTCTGGGACTTGCGATGCGCGAAATTTTCCAGGACATCATTGGCGGTATTTACATCATCCTGGATAAATCTGTTCAGGCCGGGGATATTATTGAAGTCAATGGTATTGTGTGCAAAGTTTTTGACACCAAACTGCGCACCACAAGAGCCGTTTCCAGAGATGAAAAAGTGATTGTTATTCCCAATCATAAGTTTGTAACAGACAATGTGATTAATTATACCCAAAACTACAAAAATACACGGCAATCAGTTAGTGTAAGAGTTGCTCTCGATGCAGATGTTGAACTGGTTAAGCAAATCCTCATAGACGCAGCCATGTCGCAAAAGAAAATACTAAAAACCCCTGAACCCTTTGTGTTTTTTGAAGACTTTGGCGAATATGCACTTCATTTTGGAGTTTACTTTTTCATTTCAGAAAGCTTTAAAGAGCCAAAAATTAAAAGTGATTTGCGATTTACAATCGAAAAAGAATTTAGAAAAAACAAGATTAAATTTCCCTATCCACAACGAGATATTCATATCAAAGAGAATTCAAACTCAAAATAAAAAGTATTCACATCATGCCAAAAATTTTAATCATTGAAGACGAGGCCGCCATCAGAAGAGTTTTAGTAAAAATTTTAACTGAAGAAAGTGAAAGCAATCAGGTTTTTGAAGCCCAAGACGGTCTCACCGGAATGGAGCTCATCAAAAATGAAGATTTTGACCTCATCCTTTGTGATATTAAAATGCCAAAAATGGATGGGGTAGAAGTTCTGGAAGCGACCAAAAAAATTAAACCAGAAATTCCTATGGTGATGATTTCCGGTCACGGTGACCTGGATGTGGCAGTAAATACAATGCGCCTTGGTGCCTTTGATTATATTTCAAAACCCCCGGACCTCAATCGCTTGCTAAATACTGTGCGCATTGCCCTGGATAGAAAAGAGCTCGTGGTTGAAAATAAGCAACTCAAGAAAAAGGTCAGTAAAAATTATGAAATGGTGGGGGAGTCAAAAGCGATTCAACATATCAAAGATATGATTGAAAAAGTGGCACCCACAGAAGCCCGTGTGCTCATAACAGGACCCAACGGCACCGGAAAAGAACTCGTAGCCCACTGGATTCATGAAAAAAGCGAACGGTCTAAAGGTCCTATGATAGAAGTCAATTGTGCAGCCATCCCGCCGGAGTTGATAGAAAGTGAACTTTTTGGACACATCAAAGGGGCGTTTACATCAGCCATCAAAGACCGCGCAGGTAAATTTGAAGCTGCAAATGGAGGCACACTTTTTCTAGACGAAATAGGGGATATGAGCCTAGCCGTGCAAGCAAAGGTATTGCGAGCACTTCAGGAAGGAAAAGTACAGCGTGTGGGAAATGACAAGGACATCAAAGTAGATGTCAGAGTCGTTGCCGCAACCAACAAAAACCTGAAAGAGGAGATTAAAGAGCACCGTTTCAGAGAGGATTTATACCATCGTTTGGCAGTGATTTTAATTGAAGTCCCTTCATTAAATGACCGCAGAGACGACATCCCTTTATTAATAGATTTCTTTACAGACAAAATTTCCCAAGAACAAGGCACCGCTAAAAAAGAGTTTAGCAAACAAGCCATCAAACTCCTTCAGGCCTATGACTGGACCGGGAATATCAGAGAATTGCGCAATGTGGTTGAAAGATTGATTATCCTTGGCGGTAAAGAAATCACAGAAGAAGATGTAAAACTATTTGCAACTAAATAACTAATTACAAAACTTTCTTATCTTTAGAAATTCAAGCAAATTCTAAAAATGAATAATATCAATCTTCAGCAATTTAAAATTACAAAACCTGTTTCAATCAAAGACCTGCCCACAAGCTTTCCGCTTGAAGCATCCAAAAAGAAAATAGAAAAAGAACTCAAAAAAACCAGACGCAAATTGGGCGAACTTCAAAATACCCAATATGCACATGGGAAGTATGGTGTGTTGGTTTGTTTACAGGCCATGGATACCGCAGGAAAAGACAGCCTCATCAGGGAAGTTTTTAAAGATTTTAACGTGCGTGGTGTAGAAAATCATAGTTTTAAAACCCCCTCTCAAAAAGAATTGCGTTATAATTATTTATGGAGGCATCAGGTAGCACTCCCTCAAAGAGGAAAATATGCCGTGTTTAACCGCACCCACTATGAAAATGTGCTTGTAACCCGTGTGCATCCACATTATATTCTTAACGAAAACATTCCCGGTATTGAAACTGTCGATGATATTGATGATGCTTTTTGGGAAAAACGTTTTGAACAAATCAATAATTTTGAAAAAACCGTTTCCGAAAACGGAACCATCATTATTAAATTCTTTCTCAATATTTCCAAAGAAGAACAAAAATTCAGGCTGTTAAGACGTCTCGACAAACCCAATAAAAACTGGAAATTTTCTCCCGGTGACCTTAAAGAACGCAAGCTTTGGGACACCTATATGAACTATTATGAAGAAATTTTCAACAAATCATCAAAAGACCACGCGCCCTGGTATTGCATACCTGCAGATGATAAGGAAACTGCCCGATTACTGGTAGCAAAAATTCTTCTCAACACGATAGAAGCATATACAGACATAGTTGAACCCGAATTACCTGATGAACTAAAAGCCCAAATCCCTGATTATATCAAGCAATTGGAAAATGACTAGGACCTCTATGACACCAAAAACATTTGTGAACACACTCTCAATACTGCACCTTGCTTTTTTTGCGAGTATGTTGGGTTTTGCAATGATAGTTTATATAATAATTCAAAACCATACACTTGATATGGAAACTATCGACACTACATTTATTGTGGTTGTTTTATTCTTAACTTTATTTGGTGTGTTTGGAGGAAACATGATTAAGAATAATGTTTTGACAACAGCACATTCAAAAAACAGCTTACGCGAAAAGCTGAGCGTATATCAATCCGCTAGCCTCATTAGATATGCGACTCTGGAAGCACCGGCACTATTTGCAATAGTTTCTTATTTTTTAACGGAACAATTTTTATTTTTACTCATTGCTTTGGCAATTATGTTTTACTTTTTTTCTCTTAAACCCAATAAATTAAAAATTGGCTCAGAACTTCGGTTAAATAGAGAGGAACAGATGCAATTCAATAAAGAAAATCAAGAATTAAATTAATTTACTTATGAAAAAATTACTCATTATTCCATTTGCACTTTTACTGTTTTGGACTGCTCATCCGCAAAAAGTAAATGAGGAAGACTCCATAATGCTTCGAAAAATTTATGATGAAGCACTTGTTAATGGAAAGAGTTATGAATGGCTCAGGCACATCACAAAAAATATCGGTCATCGCCTCTCGGGCTCAGTGGGAGCTGAAAGAGCGGTTGAATATACAAAACAAGAACTTGATCAACTCAACTTGGATAAGGTCTGGCTACAGTCAGTTATGGTTCCCAAATGGGTGAGAGGCATCAAAGAATATGCATACATAGAAACCTCTCCGGGAAATACTACCGTTGTAAACATCAGAGCACTGGGTGGTTCCACCTCTACACCCCAAGGCGGACTTAAAGCAGGTATCATTGAAGTACAGGGTATTGAGGGCTTGAAAAAATTGAATCGAAGTGATGTAGAGGGTAAAATTGTGTTTTTTAATAAAGCCATGGATCCACGGTTTATTGAAACCTTTGGCGATTATGGAAACACCGTGAGTCAGCGTTCCAGCGGGGCCTATGAGGCATCAAAATTAGGTGCTGTTGGGGTGATTGTGCGTTCAGTAACATTAAAAGAGCACGAAACCCCACATAGTGGAGGTATGTCATACAGAGACCTCCCCTTAGATCAATACATTCCGGCAGCAGCCATTAGCACTACACACGCAAATGTTTTAAGCAGTATGCTCAAATTACAACCCGATTTGCAATTTTATTTTAACCAAACCAGCAAAATGATGCCCGATGTAGAGTCTCATAATGTTATTGGAGAGATTAAAGGAAGTGTTCACCCTGAAAGAATTATTGTGGTTGGTGCACATCTTGACTCCTGGGATTTGGGCGAAGGAGCTCATGACGATGGAGCCGGCGTGGTTCAATCGATGGAAGTGATGAGAATGTTGAAAGAGCTCAATTACAAGCCCAAACATACCATCAGGGTTGTGCTGTTTATGAATGAAGAAAACGGTACAAGAGGTGCCAGAAAATATGCAGAAGAAGCAGACAAAAATACAGAACCACACATTTTTGGAATTGAAAGTGATGCCGGTGGTTTTTCTCCCCGTGGTTTTTCATTTGCTTGCTCTGACGAGGAGTTGGCCTATTTAAAGCAATGGCAACCACTTTTTGAACCCTATCTGGCCAATTTATTCGTAAAGGGGTTTAGTGGTGTGGATATCAGACCCCTTGAAAAAGAAAACAATATTATGACCGGCTTAAAAGTAGATTCACAACGCTATTTTGACATCCACCACGCAGAAACGGATGTCTTAGAACTGGTGAGCAGAAGAGAGCTGGAACTGGGTGCCGCCGCCATGACATCGATTATTTATCTAATTGATAAGTATGGAACTGTGAATTATCCGGTGGAATAAAATCTAAATTTCAAACAAGATTAAACACCCTTGTATATCTTTTATGAGGGTGTTTTTCTTTTAAACGGATACACCATCTGCCCTGTAAAATCTTCGGGAAAGTCCTCATCGTTGTGAAATCCTAGCTCAATATCTCTTCCGTCATTAGGCACATAAGCAGTTTTAAACAAATAATCCCAGATACTTAAAGTAAGGCCAAAATTCATTCCATAAGGGTGTTCTTTGGGCAATTGCTTACTGTGGTGCCAGATGTGCATTTTTGGATTGTTAAAGATATAACCAAAAATACCATAACTCCAGCCCACATTGGCGTGATTGAGGTGCCCCACCAAGACGGTAAACATATGAACCACAAAAAACTCCTGTATGCCAAAACCAATCATCGCCAGCGGCACATACTGAACGGTTTTATAAAAAATACTTTCCATAAAATGAAACCGAAACTGCGCTGCAAATCCCATTTCCTTCACACTGTGATGCACTTTGTGAAATTGCCAAAGCCACGGGCGTTTGTGCAATTGCCGGTGCACATTCCATTGAATAAAATCGGCGATGATAAACATGATGAGTAGTTGTGACCACGCAGGAAGGCTCTGCACATTAATGGCCACCAGATTGGTAATGCCAAAGAGCCCCAAGAAATCATTAAATAGCTCGACCCCAACATTGGAAATAGCATTATAGCCTACCAACGAAAAAATGAAAAAATTAAACACAATATAAAAGCTATCAAGCCAGAACCCACGCCTGAATATTTTTTGATTCTTACGCCAGGGAATGATGATTTCAATCACCCAAACAAGAAGAGATAAGGCAATCAACCAATAAAAATAATTGGTCCACGAGGGGTTTGAAATTTCACTAATCAAATAATGATAATAATCTGAAAAGGAATTTTTAGCAATGTGGATGTATTTTTCCATAGTATTTTAATTACGCAAAGCTACCCAAACCGGTTTTTTCTGTAAGTAACATCTGTTACACTGGCTTACTCAATTTTTGAGTCCAAATCTGCAATAGTGTTTGTGATAAATCTGACAACTTGATAGTAAAACTCAGGATGAATGTATTCAAACTCATCTGAAGGCATGTGATATCCGGGATGATCTTCCACACCAAAATACAAAAATGGGATGTTGTTCCTGTAAAAATGAAAATGGTCAGATTGGGTACTCCAGTCGTCTTTTCCGTCCAGGCCATCGTGGCCTAAAGTAAATTTTATAGGAATGGTATTTTGTGGAATATCGGAAAAGTACTTTTTCAGGGAAGGGGTATATCGGGTGCCACAGATGTAAATTTCGTTGTTTTCGTTCCGGCTAATCATATCCATATTGATGTTAAGTAAAATGTTTTTATCGCCTTTGTTTTCAACAAAATGTTTTGCTCCCTGAAGACCGAGCTCTTCAGCGTCAAGCGCAATAAAAAGGAGGGTGTTTTTGGGTGGATTTTCTTTAAAATACTTGGTCATTACCAAAAGGGCAGCAACCCCTGAAGCGTTGTCATCAGCCCCATTATAGATGGAGTCGTTTTCAATTGCTTTTCCAATGCCCACATGGTCATAGTGGGCAGTAATGGCAATGAAATTGTCAGGATTTTCAGTGCCTTTAATGGTGGCAATACTATTGACAGCATCAAAAGAAGTACCTCTTCTTTCAAAAGAAAAGGGTTGCAGTGTCACTTCCAGTCCTTGTGAAAGAAACTCATCTATAATATAATTGCGAGCTGCAAGATTTCCGGGTTCACCGGTTCTTCTGCCTTGAAGCTCGTCTGATGATAAATAAGCGAGGTGATGTAAAAGAGCTTCTTTTGAAATAAGTTCAACAGTCTCCTTAGAACTTGTGTGTGTCTGATGTGAGGTAGTATTCAGATTTAATGGGAGTGAAGCGGGTAATGTTTGCCCAAAGATAAAACCCGGAGCAACTATAAAAAGAATCAAAAAACGAACGGTATTAATCATACTTTCAGCATTAAAATGAGTCCTCAAAAATACAAATTTTGAGGGCATGTTTTTTTTATCATTTTTTGAATAAAAAGAGCGTTAAGAATCGTCCTGTTTTTTTCTTGTAGTCTTTGTATTCAGGAAATCGTTCCACAAGTTTTTGCTCTTCATAGTGTGTTTTGAAATAGAAAAAAAGCAAGAAAACTGCAGCTAGTGCCAGTTTGTATCCGGAACCTAAAAGCAGACCTAAAGAAAAAGCACCGCCAATAATCGCTGTATAAATGGGGTGTCTGGAAATTTTAAAAACACCGTTTGTGATTAATTGTGAATTCTTAACGGGTGTGGGAAAAGGGGAGAGGTTTTTATTAAGCTGAAGGAAGGCTGTGAGTAAAAAAATAATACTCAAAAGGAGTAGGGCAATACTTAGGCTTTCTATATATTTGGGAATAGAAAATTGAAATGTTTTAATTTCAAAGAGAAACAAGACAAACAGAATAAACTGAATAAGTACATAAACACTATCAGTAGCAGATATTTTCATTTATTGAATGCATTACAAGGAAATTTATTTTCAAAGATACGTGTTTAATTGAGTGTATTAAGCAGGTCTGTTTTTATAATCCTATTTTTTAGGGAGAAAATTGTGGAGTGACCCATGAAAGCAATCAGGATAAAACCCATAAAAAAAATAACTTACATTCAACTATTGTTGTTGCATCTTGGTATAGCGTTGGCGGTCTATCTATTTCCGTTTTTATCGCAGTTTATTTTTTTGGCAATCTGTGGTTTTTTCTTTTTTTTAATTGTTACAAAGGGAAATAAAAACGATGAGGCCTTACTGGCAGCAGCATACATCACGGGGGCCGAATTGTTTTTTAGAATGACAGGAGGTATGTTTTTTTATGAATCAGGGAAATATCTCGTGATACTTTTTTTATTGATGGGCATTTTTCTCAATGGTACTTCTAAAAAAACCATTCCTTACTGGTTGTATCTTTTCTTATTAGTTCCCGGTATCTTGTTTTCTGCGATGAACCTTAATTATGATACTAACATTAGGACGACCATCGCTTTTAATTTAAGTGGTCCTGTTACTGTGGGGATTGTTGGAATCTATTGTTTTTACAGAAAAATAGGTGCCCAAAGAATCCATCATATTTTTTTAGCCATTATGCTGCCCATTATAACCTTGACATTTTACCTTTTTGTTTATACACCCAGCATTAGAGATTCCTTAAGCGGAACAGCATCAAATTTTGCGGCTTCCGGCGGATTTGGACCCAATCAGGTAGCAACTATTATGGGGTTGGGGGCCATTATTTTGTTTATCAGGCTCTTTACAATTAAAAGCAGGTTGGTCAATTTCATTGATTTGTTCTTGTTGGCCTGTGTTTGTTACAGAGGACTCGTTACTTTTTCAAGAGGAGGAATGATTACAGCACTTATTTGTTGTATCGCTTTTTTTATTATTTACTTTTATATGTCTGATGCCTTTACAAAGGCTAAACTCCTGCCAAAAATTGTAGGTATTATAGGCATATTATTCATAACGTGGCTTTTCACGTCCATACAAACCCTTGGCTTACTCGACAAACGCTACAACAATCAGGACGCTGCCGGTAGGGTCAAACAGGATGTGACAACCGGAAGAGCAGAGCTTATGGCAACTGAGCTTGATGCATTTTTTGGTGCTCCATTAACCGGAGTGGGAATTGGAAAAATTAAAGAATACAGGGAAGAAAAAACCGGAGTTTCAATTGCTACTCACAACGAGTTGAGTCGTATTATTTCTGAACACGGTGTGCCTGGTTTGATTGCTTTATTCATTCTTGCGGCAAGTCCGCTTTTTTATTGGCTTGCTTACAAACCAAATGTTTATTTTTTTGCGTTTTATTTCTTTTGGTTACTCACCATAAGCCATTCCTCAATGCGATTGGCTGCACCGGGCTTTATTTATGGATTGTGCCTGCTATACATTATACATGAAAAAAATACTCTACATAGGAAACCGGCTAAAACACGATAAAGTGACCATCACTTCAGTGGATACTTTGGGGATGTTCCTTAAAAGGGAAGGTTTTGAAGTGCACACTTCTTCCTCAGTAAAAAATAAATACTTTAGACTGTTAGATATGTGTCTGGCAGTTTTAAAGCACAGGAAAGAAATTGATATTGTTCTTATCGATACCTATAGCACCAAAAACTTTTACTATGCAATTGCAGTTGCATGGTGCTGTAAAAGGGTTAACATACCTTATATTCCAATACTAAGGGGGGGCAATTTGCCTGAGCGCTTGCAAAAGGATAAAAAAAAATGTGATTTTTTATTTAATAATGCACACATCAACGTGTCACCATCACACTACTTACAAGAAGTCTTTTTACAATTTGGCTATAAAAATGTAGTGTGTATTCCCAATAGTATCGAAATCAAAAATTACCAATTCAATCAGCGTCCTGTAAAACCATATCTTTTATGGGTTCGCTCTTTTGCGAAAATCTACAATCCTTTGCTTGCCCTTCAGGTTTATGAAAAACTGCTTCATCAGCATCCCGACGCGACACTTTGTATGGTGGGTCCTGAAAAAGATGGCTCTTTGGCGAGGTGTAAAAAATATGCAAAAGATCAAAATCTTCCTGTAGAATTCACAGGAAAGTTATCAAAACAGGAGTGGATAGAACATTCAAACGGATTTTCAATATTTATAAACACCACCAATTTTGACAATACCCCTGTAAGTGTCATTGAAGCCATGGCACTGGGATTGCCAGTGGTATCTACTAATGTGGGCGGAATCCCTTATTTACTTGATGATGGAAGCGATGCATTGCTGGTAGAACCTAATTCTGTTGATGCTTTTTTGAAAGCACTCAATGACTTATTTAGAAACCCAAAAAGGGTATCTTCACTTACTGAAAACGCAAGAAAAAAAGCAGAAAGTTTTGACTGGGAAAAAGTTAAATACCAATGGTTTGATATTTTAAAATAACTTGTTGTATTTTTAAATCCCAAATTTATGATCATGACAAAGTCATCAAAAATCCATTTTGAGGTTTCAGAGCGGAAGGTCTTGCTGCGCATCCTGGATATCGTAACGGTACTTTTGATGCTCTATGGAATGGGGGTTATTTTTTCATTTGATTATGTGACCATATCTGCAGAAAGGTGGCAGTGGTTGATTGTTCTTGCCTTATACATTTCTGTTTTTGGAACCGTTTTTGAGTTGTATGACTTGCAAAAGGCAAGTAAAGTGGATGTTGTTTTTAAGAACATTGTATTAACAAGTTCCATCACCGTTTTATTCTATTTGCTAACACCCTTTTACACGCCTCAATTACCGGGAAACAGACTTCAAATTATTTATTTATTCATTGCCATTATCCTTGCTTTATTTCTCTGGCGACTGGCTTATATAATGCTCATTTCAACCCCCCGTTTTTATAAACGTATATTGATTATAGGTAATGTGAGTATTGTTAAATTAATGAAAGATGCTATAGAAAAGTCTGACCCCAACTACAAAGTCATTGGTTTTGTAAATACCGGTAAAGAATCATCAGAATCACTTGATTTTCTTCAATTCACTTCCGGTGACATCAAACGCATCATTCAGGAGAACGCTATTTCAGAGATTATAGTAGCCGGTAGCTTCTCAAAACGCATTTCACTTCCGGTTTATACCCAGTTACTTGATTTATTAGAAAAGGGGTTTCCAATTAAAGAGTATACACAAGTGTATGAAGATTTGACACAACGCGTACCGGTGCATCATGTTGATAAGGATTTTTTTAGGTACTTTCCCTTTAGCCGAAGCAATCAAAATAAGCTATACTTATTTTTTCATCGCTTTATGGATATTTTTATTGCCTCTGTTGGTCTTGTTCTGGGAGTTGTGGTAATTCCCTTTATCTTTCTTGGAAACCTTATAGGAAACCGGGGCTCATTACTTTATTTTCAGGAACGGGTGGGAAAAAATGGAAAAACGTTTTTCATCATAAAACTACGTAGTATGGTAAAAAATGCCGAAGAAGATGGAGCTGTTTGGGCTACAAAAGATGATATGCGGGTCACAAAATTTGGACGATTTTTAAGAAAAACACGTCTTGACGAAGTACCACAATTTATAAATGTCCTTAAAGGGGATATGAGTATTATTGGTCCTAGGCCGGAAAGACCTGTTTTTGTAAAAGAACTCTCAAAAGAAATTCCATTTTATGAAATCAGACATATTATCAAACCCGGGCTTACAGGTTGGGCTCAAGTAAAGTGTGAATATGCTTCATCAACAGAGGACACACTGGAAAAACTTCAGTATGACCTGTATTACATAAAAAAGCGAAGTTTATTCCTGGACCTAAACATCCTGATAAAAACTTTTAGTACGATTATATTTTATAGAGGGTATTGACATACAATTATTTATGTTTTAAAAGAACGAAAAAAGAAACTTAGTGATTGTTAAATTTTGTACAAAAGCTTGATGGAATGTATTTTTTTACTAAATTAGTGATTGTTAATTTAAATCCCCTGCCTATTCAACATAGCTACTTTAATTAATTAAATTTTAATTTAATTTTAATTCCATTTGTATTATGGCTAGAGCTATGTTTGACTACACCAAGGCTGTTCTTGCAAAGGTTAGTTTTGACGCTAATCTCTTTTGTAAAGAATTACAAAAAGCACTCAAAAGGCTTCTTCCTTACGAAATTGAAGAATTGAAAATTTGGGTAAATTCACTTGTTAAAGAGAATCCTAACCTTAACCAATGTCTTATTTATTTGAAACCTTAGTTCTCAATAGAGGCTTCCTGAATTGTTATTAAATCAATAACTTGAGGTTAGTTTTAAGTGTTAATGAAATTTGTATCCCATTTTTGTGATAACTTTTTAGGAAGCTCTATTTTTTACCCACAGGACTTATAATTTTCACGTCCTGAAAAGCAATAGCACCTCTCACCACCCCTGAAATCACATCATACAAGGCATCTACAATTTGTGGTTTAAGTCGGCTTTTATGCTGAAGAATACTTACTTCTCTCGCCGGGGAGGGCTCCTTGAAATGTTTTAAATAACGCATTTCCTTTTCTTTGATGTCTAAGGTGTGCAAGTAGGGCAATAAAGTCATTCCCAAGCCTTCATTTGATAATTTGATGAGGGTTTCAAAACTACCGCTCTCCAGCTGAAAATGTTCCTGCTCAGTACCTTTAGTAGCTTTACATAAATTAATCACACCATCCCTGAAGCAGTGACCGTCTTCTAATAATAAAATATCCTCAATATCCAGGTCTTCAATAACAATGGATTTGTTTTGAAACAATCTGTGGTTTTCAGTGATATAGGCTACAAAGGGTTCATAATAGAGCACTCTTTCAGTGATGTTTTCATTTAATAGAGGTGTTGCTGCAATAGCAGCATCCAAATTTCCCTCTTGCAGCCTCTGAATGCACTCATCTGTATTGAGTTCCTCAATTTTTAATTTTACTTTGGGATACCTGTTTGTAAAGGCTTTTAGAAACATGGGTAACAAGGTGGGCATCACAGTGGGTATGATACCCAGTTTGAATTCACCGCCAATAAATCCCTTTTGTTGATCAACAATGTCCTGCATTCTCTCAGCTTCATTGACAATGTTTCTTGCTTGTTCAATAATGATGGTGCCTATATCTGTTAGCTTCAATGGCTTTGTACTTCGGTCAAAAATCAAAATATCCAGCTCTTCTTCCAGCTTCTGAATTTGCATACTGAGTGTGGGCTGCGTGACAAAGGTTTTTTCTGCTGCCTTGGTGAAGTTTTTGTGCTCGGCAACCATTAAAACATATTTCAACTGTGTGATGGTCATGGTATGTGTTTTGTTGATGTAAATATAAGAATATTATAAGAATATCTTATTCACTTTTTTAAGCGAATTGTATCTTAAATCAACCCTCTGGCTTTAATTTCCAGGTATTTATTGATGGTATTTATGCTCAGGTCTTCAGGAGCTGTTAAAATAGACTGTATGCCATACTTATGTAGTTCATTAACAATGAGTTTTTTCTCAAAAGCAAACTTCTCTGCGATGGTTTTATCAAAGATTTCTTTGGTGGTTTTTGCATTAGAATGGAGGAGTGATTTTAATTCGGTGTTTTCAAAAAAGATAACCACTAGCAGGTGATGTTTGGCTATGGCAATTAAATATGGGAGTTGTCGATGCAATGCATCCATCGTTTCAAAATTTGTGTAAAGAAGTAATAAACTGCGTTGTTTGACCATTCGTTTAATATCTACATAAAGCCTTAAAAAATCACTTTCTGAATAATCTGTTTCTATGTTATAGAGTGTTTCTAAAATGAGCTGCATTTGTGATTTTCTACGATCGGCAGCGACTTTGTTTTCAACTTTCCGTGAAAACGTAAACATACCGGCCTTGTCATTTTTTTTCATTACAATGTTGGAAATGGCAAGGGTTGAATTAATCGCATAATCGAGTAATGATAACCGGTTAAATGGCATTTTCATAACCCTCCCGGTATCAATTATGGAATATACCGGCTGTGATTTTTCATCTTGATACTGATTGACCATTACTTGGTTGCGTTTGGCTGTTGCCTTCCAGTTGATATTGCGCACATCATCACCGGGGACATAATTTTTGATTTGCTCAAATTCAAGGGTGTGCCCAATTCGCCTTATTTTTTTTAAGCCATAATTTTTTAGCCTGTTTGTAAAGGCAATAAACTCATATTTTTTCAGCTGTAAAAAAGAGGGATAATTGGGAACCATAGCCCCGGTGGCATACATTTGTTTTCTAGAGATAAACTTTATGGGCGACTGACTATAAACATTCAAATGACCAAAGTGATATTCTCCTCTCGATGTAGGCCTTAGGGTGTATGTGAGTTTCTTTTCTTCAGCCGGTTTTAGGGTTGTAGTGATTAAAAAATCCCTTATTTGAAGTTGAACCGGAAGTTCGTCTATCACTTTAATACTACAAGTGTAAGTATTTGTATTTGAAATTATTATTTCAATTGTATTGTCATCACCATTTGAAAGTTTTTCAGGGAGCGTCCTGGTTGCATAAATCCCATTTTTGTTTCGAAACAACAACCAGATGTCAACTATAAAAACAACCACAAATCCGTAAAAAAGCAATTTTGCCAACCAGAGCAAATTTTGAAAAAAATAGGCCGTGACAAACAAGATTACAATCCCAAAAAAGAGTGTAAAAAACCTTTTTTCCAGATAGGTATGTTTTAAAATGGTTTTCATACTTATGGTTGTTTATCTGGGGATTTCAATGGTTTCAAATATCTGTTGAACCACTTTGTCTGTTGTTAATCCTTCCATTTCCCTTTCCGGGGTGAGCATGAGTCGGTGACGTAACACGGCCGGGGTAGTTTTTTTAATATCATCAGGAGTTACAAAGTCACGTCCCTGCATTGCTGCAAGAGCCTTCGCTGTATTCATGATTGCTATGGATGCTCTTGGAGAAGCGCCTAAATACAAATTGGCATTGTTGCGGGTATTGTTTACAATGGAAGCTATGTAGCGCAATAAGTTATCTTCTATTATAATCTGCCTAATAATATTTTGATAATCAGCTATTTGTTTGGCGTTCAAAACGCTTTGTATTTCATTAAGCGCTTTTGCCTCTTCTTTTTTGTGATGGTTCATTAGTATGTGAAATTCATCATCAATTGAGGGATAATCCACAGTAATTTTAAACAAAAAGCGATCGAGTTGGGCTTCAGGCAACGCATAGGTTCCCTCTTGCTCTATGGGATTTTGAGTTGCAAATACTAAAAATGGCGCCTGCATTTCATACATGATACCATCCATGGTAATTTGCCGTTCTGCCATCACTTCAAATAGCGCCGCCTGCGTTTTTGCAGGAGACCGGTTAATCTCATCAATCAATATGATGTTTGAAAAAACAGGGCCTTTTTTAAACTCAAAGGCATTGGTTTTCACGTTAAAAATCGAGGTCCCCAAAATGTCACTGGGCATCAGGTCTGGTGTAAATTGAATCCTGCTAAAACCAACATCCATAGTTTTTGCCAGTAGTTTTGCAGAAATGGTTTTGGCGACTCCGGGTGCTCCTTCGATAAGTGAATGCCCATTTGCCAAAATGGAGACGATAAGCATCTCAATCATATCATCCTGACCCACAATGACTTTTCCTATTTCTTCCTTGATTTTTTTAACAGATGCCTGAAGGTCTTTCAGGTCTATTCTGTTATTAAACTCCAGTGGGTTCTCGTTGTGTTCTTCGTTTTGTTCCATAGCGCTATTTTAATGTTCAAATTTTTCTAGTTCTTTATTGAGTGTAATCAAATCTTCTTCCGTATGAAAGGGTTTTTGTTTGAGTTCATTAATCAAATGGATTAATGCAATGACACTTTCTTTGCTTTTCCCATTCTTTTGCGCAAGCTTTTCAGCAAAGGAAATGTCAATTTTTTGTGTATCTACATAGAATTTAGACCGAACCCTTTCCAGAAAATAGGTGATTTTCTTGTTGATAATGTTGGTGTAATTTCTATTCTGAAAATAAAGGTCTCCAATGGTTTTGGTAAATTCAACAGTGGTGTTTTCAAGTGGATTTATAACAGGGATGATGCGTTGCAATCGTTTTCCCTTAAAAACTACAAATAAAATAATTCCAAAAACCGTTAAATAGTAAGCCCATTTAAGTGAACCTTCACTCAATATATACCGCATGGGTGTTTCTATATATCTTCTTCCGGATTTATAATATTCATCCCATAAAAGGCTTTCTGTTTCAAAATGAGAAAGCACTTGTGCAGCATACGTTTCATTGCCATTGAGCAAGTAATAATTTGAAAATGCCTGAGGAAGGGTGTGTATATAAAAATACCCATCGCCCCTAGGAATTTTTATAAAATTGATTTGTTCATCAGGAACGAGTCCATCGTTTTCATCTTCTTCTTCAGAAATGAAATAACCCAACGCAATGGTGTTTAAAGTGTCAATCTCTGTAAAATAGGTTTTATAGACACCTCTTTTATAGGTGCCGTACTGGTTTTCAAAAGCAGGCGAATATAAGTAGGCTTTATTCTCTATTTCCCTATACACATTTTCAGTAAAGGTTTGAAACTTTAAGCTGTCACTCAAATCCCCGTAAATGTATGAAGCTGAAATAAATGCACTATTTCCTTCTTCAACAAAATCCATAAGTGCAGTAGTTTCTTCTGTATCAAAATACAAATTGTTATTGATAAAGATGTATGACTTTGTACCCTCTGTTGCTACTGTAGGCGCATCTCCAAGCAAGAAGGTATAAGGTGATTCATTCACAGCGATTATTTCATCGACCTGCATCAGGTCCTGTAGCTCCCGGTGCATCACATAGCAACCAAAAGGAATTTTGTCTTGTGCAGTATAACTGGGTCTCCAGTTGACCGGTTGTGGCCTCATGATTTCAATAACAATGATTAATATTAAAAAAGCACCAAAAAGGCTTAGTATGTTTTTTGAACGCTTATCCATTTTTTTCAATGTTGTTTAATAAATTATTGAATTGCAAATGGACTCCTTCAAAAGCAGCTTCGTCAATAGTAAATTCACCATACCAAACATAATCAAAAAGGTAGGCTGCTCTGTCAAATTCCTTTTTTAAACCGCTGTCCTGTAGTTCTTTTTTATAGTCTGAATTTGTTTTTTCATAATGCCAGGCAATCATTCCACGGTTACTTAGGGACTGCAGTACTTTGAGGTGTAAATACCTGATGGCAAATCGGTAGTTTTTGTTTTTAACAGCCTCTAATAGTAAGCTGTCAAGATCGGTCTTTTCCAGCGTTTCTTCCTGTAGGTTCCAGTTGTTTATCGTGGCTTCGGGCTTTCTAAAGGTGGAAATTTCTTTGCCAAAGAGTAGTTTGATGATTACAAACAGTGCACCGGCGGTCATCAACACATAAAAAATAATTTCAAAGGTTTTAATGATACCCGGATTCACCTCAAAACCAAATAGTTCAGAAAGCATATTAAAAAACCAATTAAAAAACCGACTGATAAAGTTTTGTGATACACCTTCCATATCCTCATATTCAAAGTCTCTTCCGCTATACTTTTCATTAAAGTTTTCGGCGAAAGCCTTTTCCTGATAGACATTGTGCTCCACATTGATTGACAGGCTATCCTGCTGAAAAGCAAAATGAACCTGACTCATAAAGAGGGAAATAAATAGTAAAATTTTAATCTTCATGAATTCCAATCTGTTCTATTTTACTGCGTGTGTTGTAGTTGTATTTTTCCTCGTGAATGGAAAAGTACAACATTCCGTTTGAAAATTGTTGTAAGGTATTTGACAATATGGTTGCCACAATAATCATAAAAAAGGTGAAGGTGAATATGATAGTAGCAAACACAGATTCTGAAACATCGATGTTGGTATCAACAGCGTGAAAAACATAAATACCCGTCAATATGCCCGGAACCAAATAAACGGCCCCCAGAACCACCATCACGATTAAACCCATTATAAAATTGATGCCAATGCACTTCCAATAGTTTGTAGTAAGTAAATTGAGTCCTTCACCAAGTGCATTTGACGGAGAACGATCTTCATAAATCATCGCCATAAATGAAAGGCCAATCCAGGCATTAAAGGAATAAATCATTAGGTAATAAGCAAAAATCCCAATAATGGGTATAAGGCTTATAACAAATCCTGTAATGATAAATACAATATACAATGCCGCCATTAGCAATACAAAAATAATAATACTCCCCAGGCGGTCTAGTATCATTTTTTTGACCTGGCCGGGTGCTATTTTTTCACCTTTGTTCTTATCATAAAGCGTCATATAAACCGAGGTGAGGCTGTAGTTTAATAACACCACAATCATTAAAAACACAATGAGCAAAAAGACCCCAATACCAATCGACATCCCAAAAGTAAATTCGTCGGCAGTCGTTGTTGCACCGGCTACTTCAGACCTGATTAAGCCCATGAACCCGGTGACCAATAAGTAAGAGACCCCCAAAAAAATGATAATAAAAATACCGTTGTAACGTAAAAAGAGATTGAAAAAACTTTTTAGATTGTACTTTAAAAACTCAAAATAATCTGAAATAATCAACCCAAAATCTCTTTGTTGTCTCAATTCTATATACGTATCTTTCATAGGTGCTTGTGGTCTGTTTTTTTAAGTTATTTTATTTAGGTTCACTTCATTTGCCAAACGTTTATTAAGTAGCAGGGGATAAAACACATAGTAATAAACAATCAAGGCTAGGGAGCTAAAAATGATTGTCATCGCCAGCCAAACCGGCATATTGCTGTATCGGGTAATAAAGCCTTCAATAAAACCGGCAATGATAAAAAAGGGAATGGTACTCACAACAACCTTCAATCCGTCTTTTGCACCTTTTATGAATGAAACCCTGCGCGAATAGGTCTTGGGAAATAAAATGCTGTTGCCCATAATCAATCCTGCACAACCCGCTATTACGATAACAGATATTTCAATGGTGCCGTGAAGCCAAACGGTTTTTGTAGCCTCAAAAAGAACCCCTTTGGTATAGAAAAACGCCATAAATGAGCCCAGCATCACCCCATTGCTAAATAAAACATAGCCCGTGCCAACAGAAGTAATCACTCCAAAAGCATACGCCAAAAACGCAACCCTGATGTTATTAATAGTAATTCCTAAAAACATGCCAATCTCGCTACCGCTTTTATAAATAGCAGTGGGGTCACCCTGTTCAATGTTGTTGATGGTTTTATTGACATAGGCATCCCCCAAAATCAAACGCACAAAATGGTCGTCATTCAAGGCAGAAATAACCCCAATGGCAGAAGCTACAAAAAACAGTAGAAAGCTGTAAAAGAGTGTTTTATGGTATTGTTTAAAGAACAAAGGAAACTCTGTTTTCCAAAAGCTTACAATTCTGTTTTTATCCTCTTTTTTGTTGGTATAAATTTTTTGATGCGCTTGGGTTGCAAGTGAATTTAAGTACAAAAGTGTTTTACTTTCGGGATAATAGGTTTTCGCAAAAGACAGGTCGTTAGTGAGGTGAATGTAATAATCTGCAAGGGTGTCAGGATTTATTTTTGAATTAATGTGAATCGCTTTTTCAAAAGCCATCCATTTTTCTTTATTTTGCTTCACAAATGCAGCTTCACGCATGGTCAATTTTTTTTCTAAATATAAGCAGATGATTTAATATGGCAAACATAGCAATAAATACTTCTCAAAACGTACACCTTGATTACCGGGTTGCAAATATAGGAGATAGAATTCTTTCTTTTTTAATCGATGCTTTTATGTTTATTCTTTACTTTTTTGTTTTGGGCTATGTGCTTAACGCATTTGAAAAAGCAATGGGTGACGACAGATGGACCGCCATTGGTTTTCAATCTTTGTTGATTTTGCCGGTGATGTTTTATTCACTGTATATGCATATACTGTTTAACGGACAGACCATTGGGAAAATGATTTTAAAAATTAAAGTCGTAAAAGAAGATGGGTCGCCTGTTCACTGGTCAAACTATTTGAGCAGATGGATGTTGAGACTTGTAGATATATGGTTGTTTAGTGGTTCTGTGGGGGTTTTGGCCATGATTTTTTCAGATAAAAACCAGCGTGTGGGTGATGCTGCTTCCGGAACCCTGGTCATTTCAGTTAAAAGTAACTTAAATATTTCACACACCATACTTGAAGAGGTAGAAGAAAAATATGAACCTGTTTTTTCCCAAGTCACCTTGCTTAATGACAAAGATGTGAGACTTATTAAAGAAACATTGCATATCGCTTTGCGTTCAAACGACTTCAAAACACTCACTTTATTAAGACAAAAAGTAGAGCAGCTATTGGGCACTTCCTCAGAGAAATATGATAGAGACTATTTACAAACCGTCTTGAAGGATTACACCTTTTACACCCAACACTAATGAGTTTATACCTGGTCATAGACATTTTAGGAACTGTCGCTTTTGCCATTTCAGGGGTATTGACAGCGATGCACAAGCGGCTGGATTTGTTTGGTATTTTTATTATTGCCTTTGTGACTTCTGTGGGAGGAGGAACCTTAAGAGATTTGTTGCTCAATACCCAAATTGTGTGGATGCACAATATGACCTATGTGTATGTGATTTTTTCCTCAGCGGTGTTTGCCATCCTTTTTAGGAACAAGCTCAATTATTTTAGGCGCACGCTGTTTTTGTTTGACACCATTGGGATTGCCTTGTTTACCATAGTGGGCATAGAAAAAGGCGTCCAACTGGGTTTGCACCCCATTATTTGTGTCTCTCTGGGCACGATGTCTGCCTGCTTTGGCGGTGTGATCAGGGACATACTCTGTAACGAAATACCCATTATCTTTAGAAAAGAAATCTATGCCACGGCCTGTATCCTGGGCGGCATCTTTTATTTCCTCCTGGAATTAACCCCACTGGACCCCAACTGGGTTGTAATTATCTCCGGCTCGGTGGTGATAAGCGTGCGGTTACTGGCAGTGAAGTTTAAACTGTCGTTGCCCTCAGTATATCCAAAAGGGGAGTAGGTTAGCTGTCAGCTATTAGCTTTCAGCAATCAGCAACCAGCCATCACCCCATCACCCCACCAACAGTCATCAGTCACCTGTCACCCGTCATCGGTCATCGGTCATCGGTCTCAATACTCATTACTCAATTTCTCAATTAACCAATAACCCAATAACTATTAACAATTTTATCTATATTTGAAACAACACACAGGTCTTATAATAAAAGTCTGTATTTCCCCTTTTAAAAATACATTCGTTTATACAGCTCATAAGGTGAATATATGCAATACATAAAAATAAAACAGTGGGGCAGGGGTATGGAATATATACACAATAGCTAAGTGTGCATATCTTATATACTAATGTTGTGCTTCAATATTAGCCGTCCTGAAATAAGGCTACAGGTTAATAATTAAAATATAATATCTTAGCCGCATACTTTTTTTACTATGAAGCATAATTTTATGAGACTATTTGTTTTAGTATTTCTTGTTTTCTCAATCAATTTTTCTAGTTTCGGACAATCTGAAGAGATAAATAACCCTGAAATAATTAGATTAAATTCACTTTTAAGAAAACATACTAGAAACACAGATAGTCTTAATTTTTATGCCAATCAATTACTAAAATATTCAAAAGAAAACAATCTAAAATTTTGGGAATATAGTGCATATGTGGCATTAGGGAATTCTGAACGAAATTCTATTAACTTACAACAAAGTAATTATTATTATCACATCGCTTTAAATATCGCTAAATCAATATCAGACGAAAAAGCGCAATATATGGTTATAAATAATATTGCGTTAAACCATAGACGGTTAAGGCGAAACGATTCCGCTTATTATTATTTTAAAAAACTAAATACTTATCATTCAAGCCAACTTGAAGTATTGCCTGCAAGTATGGCAAAAATGAATATTGGATTGACGTTTCTTCAATATCAGGAATTAGATAGTGCAGAATATTATTTAAATAAATCGTATAAAGGGTTTGAAGAGATTAATAACATTAGATATGTTGCACAAAACTTAAATCTGTTAGCAGACCTTCAATTTCTAAAAGGAGACAATCCTAAAGCGATTGAACTGGCTACTTCTAGTTTAAAATTGGCAAATGAAAACAATTTAGAATTTTTATTGCCATCAAACTATTCACTGTTATCAAGAATCTACAACAAAATAGGCGATGTTGAAAAGACCCAGCAATATGCTGATTTGGCCCTTTCAACAAGACCAAAACAAATGGATTTTTCCGAATCAAGAATTGACGATTTAAATGAAGGTATTAGAATTAATAAAGCGAAAGCTTATGAATCGCGACTTAATGAGATGGAGGATTCCAATCGATTCAACAAATCAACATTAATTATTGCTGCAATTTTAATTTTAATATTAGTTCTTGTTGTCTTTAGTTTTTTTAAACGAAATAAAACTATGAAGGCTGAGTTTAAAGACATCCAATTAAAGTTAACTAGCATTAATGACTCTAAATTGCCAATCGAAAAAAGTAATCATATAATTCAATTAAAGAGCAAAGCCTCTCTTCATACTAAAAACATCTTATATATAAAGGCTGATGGGCATTATGTTGAATATTATATTGAAGATAGAAAAAATCCTGAAGTGGATAGAAATACAATGATTGATGTGTTAAAACAGCTTCCTACTCAATCTTTTGTTCGAATTCATAAATCCTATATTGTAAATATCAGTAGAATTAAAATCATTAATTCCAACAAAGTGATGTTAGACAATGGAGAATGGATAAATCTCTCTAGAGTATATAAACAAAGCTTAAAGGATACTCTCAATAAAGAATAGTTAACTGCATTTCATTATAAATTCATAGTATGTCATGAACAGTAACCTGTCTTTCGTGACAAAAACCATCTACTAATAAAAGTATTTCCTAGATTGTTGCTTTTATAACGCGAATCTTTTTCGTCCGATGTAAAAAATCATGTATTTGATTTTATAGGATGTTATAATCAATTCACATATAAAAACAATTTACCATGAAAGTTTACAATCTAAGAAATCATTTTTTTACATTTTTATTTCTATTAAATCCCTTTTTAGCAAACTTTAATAGGCTTTAATAAAGTTTTCGTTGGTGTTTTTTTTATAAAACATTGACTGATTTATTATAAAAAAAATACCCAGAATTAGGTGTTTTCTATTTGAATCAAAGAATTTATTATAGTAAAATACTTTAAAACTAACTTGTTGAATTAAAAAAAAAATAAACATATGAACAGGCTACTTATACTACTTTTTATATTAATAGATGTAAATGTATTATTCTCTCAAGAAACATTGTCAGATACATATACCCCTTCTGGTAACGGCTATATAATGACAGTACCTTTTGAGTTTAAATTTCTAAATTGTATTGGGTCAGATGGAATTCCCCACTTATCAGTTGGAAAAATAACTAAAAATGCGGTTTCAAATAAATATAAGTACAATGGAAAAATTTATACAGAAGAAGATCTTGGTTCTGAATCATTTTCAAATATGACAAAGTATATAGGATATACAGATATAGAGGTTGTTATTTGGGATGGAAATTGGCAATTAGGAACCGTAAGACTAACAAATGTAACAGGGTATAATGTTGGTTGTCAAGGGCAATTATATGATGTATTTAAAAAACTAGGGATTAATGGTAAAGAATACAAAGAAAAAATTAATTTATTATCAATTGGAAATATTAGAATAATAAAAATTTCTAATTCTGATGCTGGGTTAGAAATGAAAATAAAGGATTACGATAAAAACAATAAGATTAAATCTTTAATAGATGATGCGAATTATAGTTTTTCTTACAAGAGGTATGAAGATGCAGAAAACATTTGTAATGAAATAAAAAAGATAGATTATTCAAATGCTCGTGCAAATGAAATTTTAGAAAAGATTAAGGCAATAAGAAAAGAAGAAATTAAAAAGTTAGATTATAATCAATTTATTTTGAAAGGAGATAATTATTATGCTAAAAAAGACTTTACAAATGCAATACAAGAATATAAGAGTGCATTAAATACAGGGTATGATAATGAAAAAGCTCAGAGTAAAATTAGGGAAGTAGAAACAGCAGAAGAAAAGAATAATGATTTGAAAGAGAAAGAGGAAGAAAAAGTAGAATTAGAAAAGCCTGAATTAGGAAAAGTTCAAACTCAACAAAAAGAAAATAAAACTATTACAAGTAAAGACAATGATGATGATTTTTGGAACGGCAAGTCTGAAAGCACTAAGAACACAATTAAAACTAACAATAAAGGTGCACTAAATAAGACTACAAGCAATAACCAAAATGATAAAACGCACTATGAATCGGCTATTGAAAATATAGACAAAGGAAATTTATCTCAGGCTATAAAAGACCTAGAATTACAAAAAGCCTATACTTCAGATCCAGTAGAAAGAGCTAAAATTGATGCTAATATTCAAAGTGTAAATTCTAGACAAAATTATGAAAATGACTGGGCCATAATGAATCAAAGAATAGAAAGAGATAATTATTTAAATCAACAAAGTCTTGAATTTGTAAATAATGTAGATGCTGCAAGTAATGGAGACCATTTGGTGGCGGCTTCACAAAAATTTGGATATGCATTAGGTTCAGCTGTTGCTGGTAAAATAGATGTGAACTCAATAACAGGTACAGCTGTTAGTGTTATTAATTTATTGGGTGAAAAGAAAAGGGAAAAAGAGGAATTAGAAGCTAAAAAAAGAGCGATTAAAGAAAAAATTGCTGAAGAAGATAGAATGAGAGAATTAGAAAGGCAAAATTTTTTGAATGGTCTTAAGAGAGAAAGAAAATTAGTTATAAATAATCTCCCAAACTATACCTACCCAAATTATCTAACAAACGAGGCTAATACTACATATTATTATTTTGCCATATATACAAATCAAGATATTTTAAATACAGATTATCCCGAGGTTGATATAACAGATATTATAGAGATTAGAAAGTATAAAGATGGCACTTGGCCATTTGAAAATGATTTTAAAGCAGATTTACAAAAACTATCATCTAAATCAATTAAGCATATTATTGGATTTGCTAATTATGAAAATGCTGCCAATAAATTAAGTGACATAATTAATGGATTTGGCAAAGGTGGTATAAAATTGCTTTTTTTAAAAGCAAGTGAAAGTGTAAGTTCAAAAAGTGCAGAAAGTGATAAAGATTTTTGGGGAAACTCTTTAAAAACAAAAAAAAGTAAGAGTACAAAAAAAGTAATTCAGAAAGATTCTGTTTCTAAAAAGGAAGATTTTTGGGGTAAACCAATTAAAACAAAAGAGTAATGAAAGTAAGAACATTAATTTTCGCATTTTTTTTATTGTTGCAAACAAGCATACTTTCTGCACAAAACTCACTTGCAAAAATAGAATATAGCTATGCTGAAGAAGCCTATTCTAACAACGACTATAAAAAAACGTTGGAACATCTTGAAGACGTAAAAAGTTTATTGGGAAGCACTAATGCTAGAGTGATGTATCTTGAAATCATGTCTTTGTCAAAAACCTTTTCTTTAGCTAAAAACACTTTAGATGATTATAAGGTTTATAAAGAACTCGGTGATTTGACTTCTGCTTATTTAACTAATTTCGAGAGTGATGCACCAATAGACAAACTTAAAACGATATACGAAATTCAAAAAGAATATAAAGATTATGCTATTGAAGTAGATAATTTAATAAAAGGAAAGGTCTATCATGATGAGAAAAACGATGACAATGCCCTATCATATTACTCAATAGCCTGTGAAGCTGGTAACCCTGAAGCATGTAAAAATCTTGCTAATATTTATGCCCTAAAAGAGGATTTTGATAATACTAAAAAATTTAACGATAAAGCCATAGCTTTGGGAAGCATTAGTGCAAAATATTCTAAAGGATCTTCTATTTATATAGGAAGCAATGGGTATACCAAAGACGAGGTTAAGGGAGTTCAATTAATGGAAGAAGCTTATAATTCTGGTTTTTTATGGGCTTCAGGAACATTAGGAAGGCATTATCTTTCCTCAGATATAATTAAAGCAAAAGGGTTACTCGATTTTTCCTATAAACATATGAAACAAAAGGAATCAGCTTTTTATTTGAGTTATTATCTTAAATTAGTTGATACTGAAGTCCTTAAAGCTGCTGGAGAAGCGGTTAATAACTGGTTAGAAGCCGATCCTAATAGTGGTATTTATAATCATTATAAGGGTCACTGGCTATTTTCTATGGGGCAATATTCTCAAGCCTTCAAATACTACGAAACTGCCTGTAATAAAGGGCATGCTTTTTCATGTAATTTCGTTGGAAATATTTATATTAAAAAAGAAAGTTTTCCCTCACATGGACAGTTTGGGATTACCAGGGATAAAAAGAAGGGCAAAGAATTTAAGAGCAAAGCATGTTCATTAGATTCAAATTTTTGCAATAAGTAAAACGAATTTGATTAGTTGCAATTTCACCAAGTACTATTTTTTAGTTAAATAGCTTATAATAAAACACTTATGATTCAAAAGACACTAATAGTTACCCTTTTTTTATTGTTTAAACCTACCGTGTTTACAGCACAAAACTCACTTGCAAAAATAGAATATAGTTATGCCGAGGAAGCATATAACAACAAAGACTATAACAAAGCAATAAAACATCTAGAAGAGGTAAAAAGTTTATTGGGAAGCACTAATGCTAGAGTTATGTATTTAGAGATTTTATCTAGAGACAATAATTTGGTGAAATATGATTCTTTTTCCAATTCCTTTATTGAAGACAAAGAATATATTATTGATATAGCCAAAAGAATAAATGACATGAATTCTGATAAAGAATTTACAATTTATGCCTATAAAAATGCTTTAAAAATCAACAACAATAAAGACGTTAATCATCCCTTCTTAAAATTTATAAATAAACTTGAAAAAGGAGAGGATTTAACTTTAGAGGACTTTCCTCCTGATGAAAAATATTCGAAAGCAATAAAAGGTACTTATCTTATTAATGATTGGTTAAACTCTGTGGAGTCAATTAAGTCTCTCTGTGACACATATATTGATAATTTTGAAAAAGATGTGCCTTTAGATAAACTAAAAAAAATATATGGACTTAATAAGCTTTATTCGAAAGTTAACTCTAATAGAGAATTAATACAACAATCTTGGGATGCAATTAATAAAAATGAATATGAACATGCCTTAATTAAATTTGAAGAGTTAGATAAAGTTGGAATTGACAGCAAACGTATTATCACTCAATTACAAAAAATGATTTAGATGTATTGAATATTAAAAAACATAGTGGTAAACCAAAAGTAAATTGCTTCTAATCCCGTACTACGCTTATACTCGACCGTTGGCATTTGATATTTGAGAAAATCATTCCGCTGAATTGAGATTAAGTATGAAATTAACAAAAGACCAATTTTAGAAGCTGAATTTATTTTCGAAAAAGAAAATTACTCAAAAAAACAATTACATTTAGATATTAAATTTATTATTCATTTTCAACAATTATTTATTCATTTATAAAACTAAAGTTATGAAAAAAATGATGCTTCTTTCTATGATTTTACTCATAACATTTAGTTGTGATAAAGATACCGATCCTTCTGAACCACAAGAAATTCAAGGATTAAAGACACTTACTGTAAATATTCAGTTACCGACAGGTTCAAATATTTCAGCAAACGACTTAAAGGTTTCTTCTCTATTTAGTGAAAATGTTCAGGTTACTAACAATAATGCTGAAATTGAAAGTTTTGATGATCATTCAATGGAGTTAACATTCGCTACAAATTCGCAAGGGAATATTGTACTATTAAGTTATTTTAATCCAATGGATGGAGATTTTATTGAAATGAACACCGAATCTACTGCTATAGCAGTAGTTATGCTACACCCCTGGAGTTTTGACCTTTCAGACAACGCAAAAGCAGAAGCTATTACTTATATTAAAAACTTACCTGAATTTCAAACATATAAAAGTGCTATAGAAAATAGTATATCTAGTGGTGAATTAAATCCATTAAACACTCAATCTGTACTTGAAAAAGTAACTGAGATTCAACAAACTATCTTCGATAGAATTACACAATTTACTGAACCATTAGAATTCAATATTCAAAATTCAACTGCATCTGTAAAAAACAGTATTAGTAGTGCATCCTATTCCGTTGGTCTTTATGATGAAAATAATGTGTTAATTGAACATAAACTTGCAGAAGGATTGGATAAATCGCACTTTTTTTTCCAAGAGTTTAAGGACTATATTTTTCAAGGAACTGAGAATACCGGACAAACAGCTACTTTTAATATTCCTACAGATGGATATTGGACTTTAAAAGCTAAAAGCGGTTTGTCCTTTGACGGAAGTTTAGAAAATCAACAAGCAGCTTACTACAATACTAAAACAGTTGTGGCTAATGTGTTAGGTATATTTTCATCTAAATTAAAAAGTTTAATTAAAAATGGAGAGTGTTTTATTGCCCTTGGAGAAAATGTTTACAATGGTGTTTCAGGTTCAGTAGTTATCTCCTCGAGTTTACAGTCCTATTCTAATGGTACAATAACCGGGTATATTTTAACCAAAGACGTTCTATCCTATACATTGGATAGATTTGATTCTGTTTTAAGCATCATTGAAAACTGCTCAACTGATGGAACAGAATTAAATGAACTCGACAAAATTAAATCCAGTTTTTTTGGAAAGATTTTAGGTTTTCTTAATGTAGTTAGCAGACTCGAAAATGTATTCAATACTACTGCAATGTTAACAGACTGGATTCAATTTGATAAAGAAATTGAGTATTGTTTTATTAAAAATGGCAATGAAATAAATACATGTTTACCTGATCCTGGGATAGTAAGTTTTTGGGATGGAACATATTCGGTGGATGGAGGTTTTTCATTTACTATTACCAACGGTTCTATAAGTGATATGAGTAGCCCACAAGCACAAACCTATCCAATATTGGAAGCATTACAAAATGAAGACTATACCGTTGAATTACTTCCCAATTCTGTTCACATAAATAATACCATAATGAAGGCAAGTTTCTATGATTTTGATATGAATAATTTTATGAGAGGAATTCTAATTCATTTTAGATATGAAATAGCAATAGATACAAAGGTTGCTTACGCTGTTCTTTTACAAGAAAATGATTTAGGACCAGTATTTCAATGGACAGAAAATGAAGGTTTTACATATTTTCCTTAAAACCAGATTCGTCGGCACGGGCGGTCCCGCTCGTGTCTTCCGTACAAATCGACCCAAACTTTGACGGTGTTTTAGCTTGGATAAAAAAATAAATTTTTCACTAATGAGGATTTAGGTAGCGTCTGAGTTACGCCGTAACTCTTCCATCCGAATAGCCTTAGCCCTTTACTACACCTAACCGCGCATATGGCAAATGGCGGCAGTATCATTTCATCAAGATAATCATAAAGATTGATTATCTTAGCTGAAAGAAACTGCTTTAAAACGCCACTTGCCTTATACGTCTACGTTGTGCTTCATTATGACCCGTCCTGAATATATGCAATACATAAATATAAAACAATGGGGCAGGTATGGAATATATAAACAATAGAATAGATCAACAATAGAATACTAAGACATGGCTTATATACTAATGTTGCAGGATATTAGAGAGATTAAAAAAGCAAAGTGTGGCGGACACTTTTTTCGAAATTAAAACGAACTCGCCGCACACTATTAAAAACTAAAAATAATTAAATAAATTTCTCAGCAAACTAAAGTGTTGCGGAGAAAAATATAAAAAGATTTTGAAAAGATTTGATTCTCAAAACGCAAGCAACGCCGAAACAAAAAAATATTTACAAAAGTCAGTTAACAAACGAATTCAAGAAGGCATTTTTGCTGAATTTGAGAAAGATTAAAAAAGAAAAAAAGTAAAGCGGAGTAATGGCGGTAACAGTAAACATCCTGCAACAAAGGCTATAATCAATGGCTTGTCCTCGCCTACTCGGAAAATCC
>TARA_R110002072_G_scaffold4719_2_pt1 | contig 30774 bp, 30 predicted proteins | sample TARA_R110002072 | Tara Oceans TARA_R110002072 (sample SAMEA4397118) | marine metagenome | biome: Polar Biome; feature: [SRF] surface water layer (ENVO:00010504); material: water (ENVO:00002006), including particulate matter (ENVO:01000060) such as... | depth 5 m
CTGAGGATCGTTGACCCGAACCTGCGCGCCGCCGCCCACCAGCGCAGGAATGATGGTCAGCGCCGGGGCATCGCGCATATCATCGGTGTTAGGCTTGAAGGTTACCCCGAGCACGGCAATTGTTTTGCCATTAAAACTGCCGTCACAGAGCATGTGCAGTTTCTCGACCATGCGGCGCTTGACCTCGTCGTTGATCTGAATGACCGCCTCGGTAATCTGCATCGGACAGGCGTTTTCCTGGCCGATCCGGGCTAACGCCCTTGTGTCTTTGGGAAAGCAGGAGCCGCCATAGCCCGGTCCGGCATGAAGGAAATGCTTGCCGATGCGCTGGTCCATGCCCATCCCCTTGGAGACCTGCTTGATATCGGCGCCAAGCTTTTCGCAGAGCGCCGCAATCTCGTTGATGAAGGTGATCTTGGTGGCCAGAAAGGCATTGGCCGCGTATTTGATCATCTCGGCACTTTCGAGATCGGTCACCACGATCGGGAAATCGCGCAGGTACAAGGGGCGGTAGATCTGCGACATGATCTCGGCGGCCCGCGGGCTCTGCACGCCAACCACCACCCGGTCAGGCTTCATGAAATCATCGATCGCCGCCCCTTCGCGCAGAAATTCGGGGTTCGAGGCGACATAGAAGTCGAGATCCGAATTGGCCGCGGCGACCACCGCCTGCACCTTGCGGTTGGTGCCGATAGGCACGGTGGATTTAATGACGATGACCAGCGGCCCGGTGGCCACCTGCGCAACCTGCTCGGCGGCGGCCATCACATAGGTCAGATCGGCATGGCCATCGCCGCGCCGGGTCGGAGTGCCGACGGCGATGAACACCGCCTCGGCGCCCTGCACTGCCTCGGCGAGATCGCCGGTGAAAGAGAGCCGCCCGGCGGCGACGTTCTGATTCATCAGCGCTTCCAGCCCGGGCTCATAGATTGGCACTCGCCCGGCCTGCAGTTCGCCGATCTTGGCCGGGTTGTTGTCGACGCAAACCACCTCATGCCCGAAATCCGAGAAACAAACCCCCGAGACCAGGCCAACATAGCCTGTTCCGATCATCGCTATCTTCATCTAAAACTGCCTCTGCTGTAAAAATGTATCACAAATATGAAATGAGCTGCGCGCACTGTGAAAGCCACGGTTAACGTCCGCAAATAGAGGTTTTTCGCCGCCGGTTCAACTGATCCCCGCAGGGGATCGCCTCTCCCCGGATGGCATTGCGACGGCGCAGTTCAAGATTTCGGAATGTTGCGCAGATAATTGCCATAATCATTCTTACGGAACATTTCCGCCCGCGCTTCCAACTCCGCGTTACTGATCCAGCCCTGATGATAGGCGATCTCTTCGAGGCAGCCCGCCTGCTGGCCTTGGCGTTTCTCAAGAGTGCGCACGAAGTTCCCGGCATCGAGCAGGCTACCATGGGTGCCGGTGTCGAGCCAAGCAAAGCCGCGGCCCATGCGTTCGACCGAAAGCGTATCCTCGTGCAGATACATTTCCAACAGCGAGGTGATCTCGAGTTCACCGCGCGCACTGGGCGTGACCTTGCGGGCCCGTTCCGGGGCGCTGCCGTCTAGGAAATAGAGCCCGGTCACCGCGTAATTCGACGGCGGCACCTCGGGCTTTTCGATGATCGAGACCGCCCGACCATCCTCGTCAAAATCGACCACACCGTAGCGTTCGGGGTCGGAAACACGGTAACCAAAAACAGTGCCACCGCTGGTCTTGGCATCGGCCGCAGCGAGCATCTCCGGCAGGCCATGGCCGTAGAAGATGTTATCCCCCAACACCAGCGCCGAGGGCGCGCCATTAAGGAACTGCTCGGCCAGGATAAATGCCTGGGCCAGCCCGTCGGGGCTCGGCTGGCTAATATAGGTCAGCGAGAGGCCCCATTGGCTGCCATCGCCCAGGGTGCGCTGGAACTGGTCCTGATCCTGCGGCGTGGTGATCACCGCGATCTCGCGGATCCCGGCCAGCATCAGCACGCTGAGCGGGTAATAGACCATTGGCTTATCGTAAATCGGCAAGAGTTGTTTTGAAACACCCATGGTAACTGGATAGAGCCTCGTCCCAGACCCACCAGCCAAGATGACCCCTTTGCGCGTACTCATAATGCTAATGCTCCTAATTCCTTTAGAATGCCATCTAGGCCCTCGCGCCAGTCGGGGCGCGCCAAACCAAAAATCTCTTGCGTGCGGCTGTTGTCGAGCCGTGAATTCAGCGGCCGTTCGGCCGGAGTCGGATAGAGCCTGCTAGGGATCTCGTTGACCGTGCAGTCGATCCCCGAGCACTCAAAAATGGCGCGGGCGAAATCTGCCCAGCTGGTGTCGGGGGCACCCGAAAAGTGATAAGTGCCGGTTTTGCCCGGATCGTCGCGTAATTGTCTCGCCGCCGCGAAACAGGTCCTTGCAATATCGGCCGCCGAGGTTGGCCCGCCGATTTGATCAGCGACAATGTTCAACGCATCGCGCTCAGCGCCGAGCCGTAGCATGGTTTTGACGAAATTGTTCCCGTGAGAAGAGACAACCCATGACGTCCGAAAGATCGCGTAGGCGCCACCGGCGGCGCGGACCGCTTTTTCTCCCGCCAGTTTCGTTCGTCCATAAACGCCAAGCGGGCTGGTGGCATCCGCAATGCCGAAAGGCTGATCGCCGCTGCCATCGAAGACATAGTCGGTGGAAATATGCACGAATGGTAATCCGCGTGCGGCCGCTGCGCGGGCCATGGCACCGGGCGCTGCCCCATTGATGCACAGGGCCAGCCCCTCTTCCTCTTCCGCTCGGTCTACCGCAGTGTAGGCTGCGGCGTTTATCACCGCGTCCGCTTCGGTGTCGGCAACTGCCGCCATGCAAGCTCCCGGATTGCTGAGATCAACTTGCGTGCGAGACAGCGCTATAACCGTCTTCCCACCCAAACGCTGCAACTCGCGAGCAACTTGGCCACTTCCCCCAAAAACCAGAAACTTCACGCGGAGACCCCAAGCCGCTCGCCCACGCCGGCTCGGCCTTGTAGCGAGCGCCACCATTCTTCGTTATCGAGATACCATTGCACCGTACGCCGCAAACCTTCTTCTACCGTCACTGAAGGCCGCCAGCCGAGTTCGTCGCGGATCCGGGTTGGATCAATCGCATATCGCGCATCGTGGCCTGGGCGGTCAGGCACATAGGAAATAAGATCTGCATAAGGGCGGTCGACAGGGCGCAGCTCGTCGAGAATTGCGCAGAGAGCTTGCACCAGTTCAAGATTGCTGCGCTCGTTCTCGCCGCCGATGTTATAGCTCCGCCCTATCTCACCATTACTCAGCACTGTTAGCAGTGCATCAGCGTGATCTTCGACATAGAGCCAATCGCGAACATTAGAACCGTTGCCATATATCGGCAGCGGCTTTCCGGCCAACGCGTTGAGGATGACCACTGGCACCAGTTTTTCGGGGAAGTGATAGGGGCCGTAATTGTTTGAGCAATTTGTTAGCACCACCGGCAGGCCGTAGGTCTCGCGCCAGGCGCGGACGAGGTGGTCACTTGCAGCCTTTGAAGCCGAATAGGGCGAACGCGGATCGTAGGGCGAATCCTCGGTGAATTTTACCGCCGGGTCTGCTGGCAGAGAGCCAAACACCTCATCGGTTGAGATGTGATGAAACCTAAAACCTGCGGGTTTTTCTTGCGCAACCCAGTAGGCGCGCGCGGCTTCAAGCATATTGTAGGTTCCAGTAATATTGGCCTCAATAAAATCACCAGGCCCGTCGATGGAGCGATCCACATGAGATTCAGCGGCCAGATGCATGACCGCATCTGGTTTATGGGTGTTAAACACCCGATCCAATGCCGAGCGGTCGCGAATGTCCACATGCTCGAAAGCATAATTCGCATTGTCAGCAACACTGGCCACATTGTCCATACAGGCCGAATAGGTTAGTGCATCAAGGTTAACTACGTTATAGCCTCGGGTTACTGCAAGCCGCACTACAGCTGAGCCAATGAAGCCCGCGCCACCGGTTACGATGAGTTTCATAGAGCTATCCTTCATAGGTAAAGGGAGTGTCAAAATCTCTGAAGAACGGCGCGGCTCTGTCTTTGTCTGATAACACAGCTACATCCTCACTGACCCCCCAATCGATACCGATGTCGGGGTCATCAAAGCGTATCGCACCATCACATTCCGGCGAATAGTAATCCGAACATTTATAGATAATCTCAGTATCGGGCTGTCGAGAGACGAATCCATGCAGAAACCCAGCCGGGATAAGCAGCTGCTTGCCATTCTCAAAGCTCAGCTCCTCGCTTACCCACCGACCAAAAGTCGGTGATCCGCGCCGGATATCGACAGCCACGTCGAGTAAACAACCGCGCCCACAGCGCACCAGCTTTGCCTGCGCATGGGGTGGTGCTTGGAAATGCAGTCCACGCACGGTACCCGCCTGTGTAGACATCGATTGGTTGTCCTGAACAAAATCATACTTCAAGCCAGCCACTTCCATCGCTCGATGGCTCCATGTCTCAGAGAAAAAGCCCCGATCATCTTGAAAGCGATCGGGAGTTAGGACCAGAAGGTTGGGGATAGTTGTTTTTTCAAACTTCATGTCTAGCTTCTAACTCTACGGTAATTTCAGGCTGCTTAATGTAGTAAATGTAATGTCTACAGTTAGTGGTACTAATAAACCAATGGGTTCTCCATACTGAACGGAATTGTCGCTTCAGTGAACTTCAAGACAATGCCTACCTAAATTCGCTAAGTAAGCAATATCAGATATCGCAAGAAAGGCATTGAACAAATACCACTGGGCAGTCATCCATTCTAATTAAGCAAGATCAAACAACATGGACGCAACCTTTGGTCCATAAATTTGTAGCGAAAACTCCTGCTCCGCCTTTTTCCGCCCTGCCACCCCCATACGATGACGTAAATCTGCGTCGCTAAGCAAGGCGTCAAGGGCATCCGCCCATTCGGCCTTTGTCGATGCCAAAAATCCATTAACACCATGCTCAACAATGGCACTGTTTACGCCGACGGGGGAAGCGACTACGGGTATTCCACAAGCCATATACTGAATTAATTTATAGCCGCACTTTCCACGCGACCAAGGATCATCAGAAAGAGGCATAATTCCCACATCCATGCCTTGTATCAGCTGGATTTCCGAGCTCTCTGACCAGGGTAGGAACTCAAAGTTTGGCATTTTATGTGCAGGCTGCCCAGCCCCAACAGCCCGAAATACCGCTCTATGCATAGAAACGACGCGCTTAAATACATTCAACATAGGTATCCCATATCGGGACCAAGTTTCAGGGGTACCTATCCAGCCAACGCGCAGCCGACCATCCAATGCACCGCTGGGAGCGTAGTGATAGCTTGACATATCTACAACAGTAGGAATTAATTTAACATTCTTCGCTCCGGATTTGCGCGCATTGTCCGCAAGATAGCTATTGCCGGCGAAAACTATATCCGACCTTGCCATAACTCCGGCAATTTTGCTGCCCAGCACTTGCCTAACAAAACGACTTCGGTGCAAATCATAGCTATGAAATATTGCGTCGTCATAGTCGCTTACTACCGGCACATCGCGTGGCATAAGCAACCTTTCGATCGACCACGGGACCCAAGGAAGCGCTTCTTTTTCAACCAGAATCAAATCAGCCGTCCGGGCACGGCGCATATGCGCAATTCTGCGCATAAAATACCCAAGCGTACTGAATTTTCTGCGATAACCTGAATAAAGCGAATCAAGATAGCTATCGTCAAAAAAGTTCGCAAACTCTAAGTCGAAACCAGCAGCGGTAAGATAAGGAGAATACTGCATAGTTCGCAACCTAGTTGAAGCGCCCTTACGGCTATACCGAGAAAGAACAAGAAGGCGCTTAGGTGTCATACATACATCTCCCATCGACCATATAGAAAGGTGACAAATAAAAATTGAAATCCTAGCGGCTACTTTATACAATAGACCAATTCTAGGCGACAAAAATATAAATAGATATTTTTACTTTGGACCCGCTATCAGATTAGAACCTCGAAATAAAACACTTACACCTTGAAGTCCGAATTACCACCCCACCCCCATTTTGGCCTGCAGGCAAAAATGGTAATTATTATCATATAGAATGGCAGGAAAAGCATATAATTATTCTTAAGATTTGCCACAAAAAACACTAAACTGATAAGGATGGCGAACCATCTGTACATACCGCGATAGCAGAGTATCGACCCTCCCAGCAAGTAGATTATATGAATTGTTATGGCGAACATACTAAGGACCCCCGAAGAGATAGCGCTGCGTAGATAGAAATTATCCGGTAAAAAACTCGTTCTATCTGGAACAATTGTAAAAGATGAAAAACTATAGTGCTGATAATACTCAGCTTGAGTCACTCCATAAATTTCATCAATTTCTACTGGAATAAGTTCCTGAACAAGGATCGTCCAGCTAATCGGGAGCGCCAAATCAAAAATCGCTGATATTAAAACCAATCCGACAAGTCCAACACAGAAGGAGACAGCGAAGCATAACGCCCTTTGTGTGAAGGTAAGAGCTCTGCCATAGACGAAGGGCGTAATAAACAGTAACACTGATAGTATAAGCATGGAGCTGCGGGATGACAGGAGAACACCAACTATAAGGGAGAACATAATGGTGGTTTTAATTAAATTACTATACCTCTTTGATCGAAGTGCAACTGGCACCGATAGAATTGCAAAAATCATGAAATAGCCAGAAGTATCAAAGCCACGAAAAAGACCTGGAGACCTAAAGGCCCTTACATGCTTGTCAAATCCCGAAAATTTACGTATATTTAGCGCCTCATAAACATCAGGTATAATCGCAGTGGTTATTACAACTAATGAATTTAGCACCGCCACGAATATCACACCAACAAAAAAACTCTCGTAACTCCTTCGGTCCCCTCTTTGTATGAAGCCTAGCGCTAATAGAGCAACAAAAAAACATACACAAGCTCTAACAACAAACGCAAATGCCTCATCGCTTCCAATTAATACGCCAGGGAAAGTAGCTAAAACGATCATCGGCAATGCGAAAAGTGCAAGAAGGTCCGACATGGCAATTTTCGCGATTGATTTTGATAGAGCCATCGACAAAAATGACAATACTATTGTAGCAAACGCCAGGCTTGATGGTAAGAGTAATTGAAATCCGATAATTTTCATAATCGTATTCAGCTTTACTTTTAATGGCATTCGGATGGCCTTCCTAGCGCAATCAACGTTGAGCCGAGTAGAGACGTACTAATCGACGAGATAATTTCCGAATCACCAGTCTTGGTGCTCTAAAAATTGTACCAATAGTTGGATTTCCCCTGCCACCTCTCCAAAGCAGCTTGAGCGAGATCCCTACCCTTCCTTTAGATAGATAGTTCAATGACCGATCGATATAAACGTTTGCACGCGACTCGGCGCGGAATGCGGGATCAACGACTTTATCAACCACTTCCAGACAAACCTTAAGTTGCCTATCTAGATTTGCATGAATACCGTGTTTGTGAAATCGGTACCTGCAAATGGTAATTGAGGGATCATAAGTAAAAGATCCAACGCCCATCGCTACCCGCTGCGCCACCCTAATAAATGTCGGCCAATCATCAAGGCCGAGCCTATCTGACCATGGATTAATAGATCTTAGGAACTCAACGCCAAATACTGTAGATTGCAAAAGCATCGGCTTGGGGTACTCTAGGGATATAGCTTTCAGAAATTCCGGCTTACTTAACATGAAAAGGTGACTTGTTTCCTGATTATAGACTGGACCAGTAGCCGATCCAAAAAACTCACCCTGAAATAGTATCGCGACATCAGTAGCGCTAAGAACCGAAAGCTTTTCCAGACAAGCGTCCAAACCATATGGGAAATAGGCGTCATCTGACGCCATGAAAGAAACATACTTACCCGCCGCCCGCTGTAGACCAATCGCTAGTGAATCCGTTAGACCACTATTAGGTTTCGTAAATACGCGAAAATTGACGTCAAAGCGAGATAGTAATTCCTCTACGACAGAAACTGTTTTGTCGCTAGAACCGTCGTCTATAATAATTATTTCGACATCTTCTATTCTCCTGCATTCAAGTATAGAATACAAGCAGTCGGAAATGAAATCTTCGTGGTTGTACGCTGCGACAACAATGCTTAACAAAAAGGGTCCCGTCGAGACTACATTTTCGACTGTTAGGCGTTCATTATTGGTCATTTCATTCCGATCGACGCTATAGATTTAGCTCAGAACTACAGCGTCTCTCTTGAGAACTGTACATCTATTCCGAGTTTCTTTGAATAGTCTATGGATAGTTCTCGTTTTGTCTCCGCTCAAGCTGGGGCTTTGCCGCACGGAAAATTTGGAGGGCGCTTCACCGTTTTCTCCGGAAGGACCTATTTTATGGTTTCGGCGGCAGGTTTCAAAGGCCCTATGGTCAACGATTGGCCAACTAGTTTCAGGCAGTGCATCGTAGTTTCGACGCGGCTTCGCGGTGGGCACCACTCCAGCGTAACAGCACGGTTCGGCCCCGATCTCGGTACGAAATGGCGACATCGCTGCGGGTGATTTCTAAGGGATTTGTCGGTTTCCAGGGCTTTGCACTTTAGCTGGGCAGAATCACCACATTGGGAACTCGAGCCGCAATTGCCTAGCGGTAGCTACGATTGTCATTAGCTCCATCGGCGGTGCCTCAGCCGATGTCTTGATCAGGCGGGGTTTTATTCAGGAGTTCGGCTAACATAGGTGCATTCCCAATGTTGTTGCTGAAAACTTCAATCGTCCTACGTTCCAGAGTGCCCTCGCCTATACCTAGGTGTATCTTAAGCCAGCTGCGTCGCTCGGAGCCGACCCACTTTTTGGCATTCCATTCACCTTCGCCTTCGTTTTTTGACTCCCGCGCTATCAATTAGTTGTTTTGATGTGAGCAGTCCCACTTGAGCGGTCCATAGTGATATTGGACCATGCTGGCAGTGCAATCGAAGGTAGTCTAAAAATTTTAAGATTAGTGTTCGCAACTTGGTACGAACCGAACAGTCTATTTGAAGGATTATTCCATTCTCCGAATAGGCCAGTATAGGGTAGCGAATGTCTTGTAAAGACGGATGGACAGGCGACCGTAGGGTCCAATTTTCATTAGCACGATGCGCAAGCCGCCAACCGCAGTCACTGTGAGTAGTACTATAGAAACTCCTGCTGCTAGCAGTGTCGAAAACTGAGACAGTGCCAGAACCAGAGCTGCAAGGCTGGCGTGCACGCCGATTAAACCTAACGAGAGTTTTTCCAACCGATAGTCGAAAAGCTGTCGCGTTAGGATATGTAATAGAGTGAAATACAGCGTGTAGGCAATAAAAAACGCAATTCCAGCGGCTTCAACTCCAAAAAACGGCATGCCAATCCATAAAAGGCCAATGAAAGCCGCATTCCAAAATATTTCGGTCATTAGAAAAATTCGGGGCCGCGCTGCTGCAACATAGGCGAACCCCATGGGCCAGCTTGCGAGTTTAAACACATTACCCAAGGTTTGCCATTGTAGCATCTCTGCCGCGGGTACAAACTCACGCGAATACAGGACCGTCATGAACCAGGGAGCGATACCTATGAGACCTAGCAGGATCGGTCCGCCAATGGCTAACCCAAGCTGTGCCTGATCATTTATCAGACGAGAAGTTGCGTCGCGGTCGTATATTACTTCTGCAAGACGCGGGTAAAAATCGGCCCCCATGGCAGCTAGTAGAAACCCTACATATACCATTGCTACCCCCCATGATGCCGAGAACAGCCCTGCTGCGTCAATCCCCAGATCTCGTGCAATCAGACTACGTGCTACCAATAGCGTGGATGAACCTGCCAGCCCTCCGATCATGAATACGACCCCCAAAGCGGCCATCGGCTTCCAAGCGGTGAGTATCTCTGACGTGGTTAGGGAGGACTTTTTAGAGCGTGGGAGTTTGCGGGATACAAAAGCTGCCACCAAAACAGAGGCAAGAGGTTGAACTAGTAAAAACCAAATTAGTCCAGCCTCCGCCTTTAGCCATACCGCCACTATTCCAACGATAGTCCCGACTAGGGCACCAAGGACCGTAACCATACCGAGGTCGCCTATCCGCCGTAGCCCCTGTAAAGTTGCAGTCTGTGAGGCCAGAATAAGACTGAACAAGATTGCTACGCCAACAAGGCCAGTTTCAGTGGCGTGTGAGCTTTCGCTAAATAGTAGTTGGGCCAACTGCTCACGAAATAGCCACACCAAGACCATGGCGATAGCACCTTGCAGCAAACCGGCTATTAATAATACTGTGCGAACTCTCGATTGAACGTTCACATCATTTTTGTTAGCAGCGATGTCCCGTACGCCACTAGTACCGAGGCCCAGACCTGCTACACCGCCAACGGTAGTTTGTAGGCTGTTGTAAATTCCCAAAAGGCCAACGCCAGTCGGCCCGACTAGCACTGCCACCATCTTCATCCGAACGATCCCAATGGCAATGTTTAGTATCTGCGCGCTGCCAACAATCATCATCGACTTAATTAATCCACGCGAATTATCGGACACGAAATATCTCAGTTAGCATCAGAAACGGTATCACATATTTGCGCAAGCTGGCTCATGTCCAACTGTGGCCCAATCGGGAGACTGACCACCTCATTTGAAAGCTTGCGTGCAACCGGTAATGCCTCTGGAGCTATTCCCTGCCCTGCATAGGCTGCCTGCATGTGCGGAGGGATTGGGTAGTGAATCAACGTGCCCACACCTGCGTCTGTCAAATATCTTTGCAATGCATCCCGTTTCGTACTTCGCACCACATACAAATGCCAAGCGGGATCAGCCCAATCCGGTACATTCGGTAAGTTCAATCCGGTATTTTGCAACCCCTTATTATAAGCATTCGCTATCGCCCGGCGTCGATCGGTCCAGTCATTCAGATGATGCAGCTTGACGCGCAAAACCGCTGCTTGGATAGGGTCAAGGCGGGAATTCACGCCCTGAACTTCATTTACGTATTTTACACTGCTACCATAGTTACGCAGCACGCGGATTTTGTCGGCCAGATCGCCTCTATTAGTAGTAATAGCCCCAGCATCGCCAAGCGCGCCAAGGTTCTTGCCAGGATAAAAGCTCCAGCAAACGATATCCCCATGCGCACCGATCCGGCGTCCCTTGTAGCAAGCTCCATGAGCCTGCGCAGCATCCTCGACCACTGCAATCCCATGCTGGCGGGCGATTATAAGGATGGGGTCCATGTCAACAGGCTGACCGTAAAGGTGAACCGGCAGGATAGCCTTTGTTGCCGGTGTGAGCGCAGCAGCAATAAGTGTGGGGTCGATATTGTGTGTAGCCGGGTCAGGTTCGACCGGCAACGGCCGCGCACCAACAGCAGTTACCGCGAGCCACGTAGCTATGTAAGTGTTGGACGGCACAATCACATCGTCGCCAGGCCCAACGTTCACTGCGCGCAACGCCAGGACAAGCGCGTCCAACCCGTTCGCCAGCCCAACGGCATGCGATGCTTCGCAATAACTGGCCCATTCGGATTCAAACGCTTCGACTTCGGGGCCGAGAACGTACAAACCACTATCAAGAACCCGATGAATGGCAATGTCTATCTCGGCTTTAAGTTCGCGATAGGCGGCACTGAGGTCAAGAAAAGGAACCACTAGATATCGCCCTGCGCTGCATTGAGAAAACTGTCATAATTCCGATAGTAATCGGTCTCTTCATAGCGATGTGACGCAAGAACCATGCAGACCGCGCCCTGGCTGAAAGCATCCATCTCGCGCCAGATCAATCGGCTAATATAGAGGCCCTTGCGTGGATCACGCAGCCAATATTCGGACTTACTTTTACCATCATCAATTTTCATCCGGAAACTTCCCGAAAGTGCAAAAACTACCTGTTCCAGTTCTTTATGCGCATGACCACCGCGCTCAGAGTCCACAGGAACATTATAGAGGTAATAGACGCGACGGATTTCAAAAGGGATGTGATTACCTCCCTCGACAAATGTCAGGTCCCCGCGAACGTCGTGAATCTGGGGCAATGTTATCTCTCGAACCAATCCCTGACAGACAGTCATCAGCTCACCTCCTGTTCTAAATACCTCTGAAACTCATTCGAATTCTGTTCGTGTGCCTCACGTGAATAAACAAAATAAACGTCCTGATGATCTCTACGTAGTTCCCTCATGCCGAAGCGGATGTAGAAGGCGAGTGCTTTTGCGTTATCGATACGAACATCGACAAATCCCTCTAAGAGGTTTAAGCGGTCGAACGCAACTTCAAATGATAACATTGCACTTTCAAAAGCTGCCCTGCGCGGTTTATTAAAATCTAAGATCCAGCTACCCCATGTAAAGCTCTTGAACCCAATTTCGTAAAGTCTCACGAGACCACAGCGCATCCCGTCTTTGCGTTCGATGACATAATAAAATTCCTGTCCTTCGGTCTCTCGCATTTTGTACTCTTGGATCCAACGGCGCTGATCTTCAATTGTCCCTCTCACCTTCGAAAGATGGCGATTATAAGTTGGATTTGTCCGCAAGTCGTGGACATAGCCTGCATCATTGGGCTCGATCAGCCGCAGAATTAAATTTGGCCCTTCAACCCGTGCAATTGAAGACAGATCCACCATACCCTTAGATCGCTCCCTTTCCTGCAAAACACGCTATCTTATGACAGAATACCTGATCCCCTCGACCACATTTCTGCCATGCGCCGCATGCGCGCGCTTTGATAATCTTTACAATTCGAAGATAAATTAGAGGAAACGCAGCCCAAAAACATGATTGCATTTTTATTTCTAGATATCATCATATTCTTATAGATTCCCGGCACCAATTAACGAAGTTTTGCTTCCATCTCGAAGACTAGTCTGCGCTTTGCAGTCGGTTAGCCTTTTTAATCTAGTGGCCGATTAACCTCTGCAGTGAATCAGCGCAAGCCCAAGTAGCGATTACATCACCCATCTGAACGGAGTCAATTTGCACCTGCTCACTAGTCGTTGAACTTCCCGCTCATTCGGCCAATAAAGCACGATACGCGTCGATTACGAATTGTTCATCGTATTTCTCCACCATCAGCAACCTACTGGCTTGCCCCATGGCCTGACGATCACTTTGTGAAACTCCGATAAATTGCCTCATAACCTCAGCAAGCTCTTCCGTTTGCTTCGGCTGGACAAGAAAACCGCTGGTTCCTGGAGTCAATACGTCGCGGCACCCCGGCATGTTGGTCGAGATCAATGGACGCCCCATAGCTGCAGCCTCCAGCAGTGAGCGCGGCGTCCCTTCATGGTAGAACGATGGCAAGACTACACAATGCGCCTGACGCAGTGCTGGCCGCACATCTGACGCACTGCCCAGATAATCAACAATCCCCTCCGAAACCCAAGAATCGATTGCAACTTTTGAAACCGCCGTATTGCTTTCCGGATCAAGTGGCCCCAGAAGTTGAAATTTCGCATTGGGATGCTTGACCTTGACCAATCTGGCAGCCTCGGCAAAATTGCCAACACCCTTATCTTTCAGCATTCGCGCTACCATTAGGAAGCGCACACCGTCATGATCTTCAGGTAGCGGTGAAAAGGGAAACTCAATCAAATCAACACCAGAGCCAGGAAGAAGCTCAGATCGATCTTCCGACACCAACCCAGCATCTAAGAATACGGCTCGATCATGAGTGTTTTGGAAAAACACTCTTCGCGCCTTTCGGAATGCGAACCGATAAAGGTTTCGCACCAATCTGTTCAATACGCCTTTATCAGAGAAGGCAGGGCCGAGCCCCGTAACATTGGGCGCGAACAGAACGTTCAACCTATCGCATGCCAGCCCGGCATAGATGTTGTTTTTGATTGTATAGCTCAAAACGAAATCCGGTTGTAGCTGTTTAAGATGGCGATACATGGAAGTTAGGAGGCGTGCCTCTGAAAGAGGGTTGGTGCCATTGCGGTCGATGTGAAGCGGGACGAACTGACAGCCCATCTCGGTCAATTTTTGGCTGTATCCATCAGCCGGTGCTAAAACTGTGAGGGAATGACCATCTGCGAAGAGCGCTTTAATCAAGCCAGCACGAAAATTGGCAATCTTGAAGCTTGTGTTGCCTGTAAGGACGATGTGCATTTACGCTAACTATTCCTTCTTAAGGACGACGTTTGCGAGGAGCTAAAAATACTCCGATCTTCAGCGCTCGCGATACATGCAGCCGCATTCGACTGGTACTACAGTGAAGGGTTTTAACAAAAAATGAATGCACCTCCCAATCTAGAGCGGCTTAAACCCCATCCATTTTTTTAGGTGTAAAGAACTATTGGGCTACCGATTGAGGCTCATTAAAGCATATTTCTGCCGAAATAGAGCGAAAAGCCGGTCGATGTGGAAGTGTCTACATCATAAAGGTTGCGCAGGTCCGCCGTTGCGGGCGTTGCGATATTACCGTCTATTCGCGCAACCTTTAAGACTCGAATCTCATCCCATTCAGCCAAAAGAGCGATAGCATCGCCCCCCCCCCAACACTACTTGCCTTACCGTTGACCGAGTGACTACAAAAGCCAATATTCATGTAAATCACTACAGTTTCCATGAAAAGAAATTCCTTATTTATCGACCTTAGTTACCCTTAGGGCATCCATCTCTGTCGCAGATCATAACCCCGATAACGTAAACTATCGGGGGTTTGTGCGATGCTACTCACAACGCGCCCCCTGCCCCGCGTTCTCAGCACCCAATTCCTCCTGCAAGGCCGCGATCTCCGCCCGCAAGGCTTCATGCTCCGCCATACGCCTTTGGAGAAAATTCTTGGTCAGCCGCGCGCGCTCTAACACCCCTCTGGGCGTCAGGACATAGGCGTAGCGCAGCTTGTTGCCCGAGGCGCGAAAGTTGCTGACCTTTACTTGGCCCTTTTCGACCAATCCTTTCAGGCAGTAATTGACCACCCCCAGACTAATTCCAAGCGCCTTGGCCAAATCCCGCTGTGAGAGCTGGGGGTTTGCTTCGAGCGCCCGCATCACGCGGAAACGAATATCGTCATCACTGGGTTTGGCCATAGTCTCATAGCGCCACGGCTACCGCACCAGAGCATGCGGGAGGCAGCTCCAGGGTAGAACAGTCGTAGCGTTCACAAATGAACGCATAAAGATGCAAGACAGTAATTGAAAGGCTAAATTTAGAGGCTGTGGGAGGTACCGCTTAGGAACGCGCCTCTATAAAACGGCATTCCCCAGGCATGATATGCGCGGCCGTCAATCTCCCCGTCAGATATGCACCGGTGTCCAACGCGATCCGGCCTCCGGATAGATTTGCCCGTTTAACAATCGTATGGCCGTGTACAACTATATTACCATCCGTACGGGGCTTCGAAAAAAAATCGGGATGGCCCCAAAGCAAAACCGCTCCCCGTTGGTCTTCGGGCGGGCGGTTGGGCGACATTGCCGCATGCACGCAATGCATGTTGCCCGTCGACCAATGTTTGGGCAGAATGCGTAGCCACTCTTGCAGACCCTTTGGCAGCGCATCTTCGAGCTGCCGGGCCAAGTCGACCGCCGCGCCCGAGTGAATGGCATCCTCGGGCACCTCTATGCCGAAGCTCGTGAGCGTGGCCACACCACCGTTTCGCAGCCACCCCAGTCCAGTCCCCGCAGGATCGTCAATAAAGTTGAGCAACATGCGCTCGTGATTGCCCATCAGACAGATCACCCGATCCGGCCTTGATTGGCTCAACTCATAGAGTTGGAGCAAAACCTCCCGAGACTGCGGGCCGCGATCGATATAGTCGCCGAGAAAAACGCAGGTCTCATTGCCGTAGGCCACCTCATCTAAAAGGCCAAACAACTGATTAAGGTGAGCGGTGCAACCATGGATATCACCGATCGCAAAGAAGGCCGCCTCTGGGCGGATCCGCGCTGAGGTAACATTTGCAGGTGCCGAACGGCGCCGAGGATCAAGCTGTGATAGGATGCGGGGTAGCAAGATTTTGTCCCGGTGTACTCAAGGCCGACTTTGAGGTTATTGAAGCTCGAGTTAGCTGTACTGCGGCCGATAAGCCACATCTAATTCGCATGGGCCTCAGACGAGCTTATAATCGCCGATCCACTCGGTTTCTCTTGGATCGGGCGCATATTCCTAGATTGGCACGGTTTGATCGAGCCGGCAAAAGGAGCCAAGGAGAAAGCGATCTTCTCGATAAGCCTTCAGGTCAAGATACGCGGTATCGTCGACCCATCCAAGAGCGGCTAAGACCATTATCTCTATTGCTTTTTGCATCACGCTAACCGCCGCATGAAGTACTCCAAAAACCTGTTGCAAAAACGGCATAAAGGGAGAAACAAGCGACAATCCCGAGCCGAGCGGGTTGTGTCCTGCCACCTCTATGAAGATGCTTAGCGCAACTCGAATTCTGAGGGTCTGCCACAGCAGTCTCCGGTGGAAAGCGTCTAGACGCGGGTCACCGCTCCAACATTAATTGCATATGTCGCTCGCCGATTGCTTGCTAGAGGTTTGTACATGTTTAAACATTTGATCGCCATCTCACTGTTGTCCTTCGTGACTGGCTGCGGTGTGGCCTATGTTTCGCCCACCGTCTCTGAAGAAGACGGTAAGGTGCGCATTGTGCGTTTGACATCGGACACAGTAGCGGCGGCGAACCGTGCCGCCTATGTCCCAAAACAGCTTCCAGCTGCATTTTTCCAAAACGCTGGCGGCGCGGGTGCCATGCGCAGCGCCGGTGCCACCCCTGCCCCTGTCTCAGAGATCCAAACACGCCCTGCCGATCTGGCCTTGCGTGTTCCCAATACACCCCCAAGCACCACATATGAGATTGGCGTGGGTGATGTGCTCCTGCTCGCCTCGCGAAGTGGAGGTAGCACAGTAGAGGAACTCAGTGGTCTATTAGCCGCACAAAACCGACGCCAAGGCTATACAGTTCAAGATGACGGCGCGATTGCGATCCCTGATGTCGGGCGGGTAACTGTTGCTGGCTTGACTCTCGAGGACGCAGAAGCCGCTCTGTTCCAACGCCTGTTGGAAGCGCAGATTGATCCTTCCTTCAGTCTTGAAATTGCTGAATTCAACTCAAAACGAGTCTCCATCGGCGGTGCGGTCGGAACCGCGGCAGTCATTCCGATCACCCTCACCCCCCTCACGCTGGATCAAGCGATCGCAACAGCCGGCGGCATCCAAACACCTGATCTAGAATATGCCTCCATTCGTCTCTACCGCCAAGGCGATCTCTATCAGATTCCGCTGGAGACCTATTTAGAGTCCCCCGACCTGCAAAAAACACGGCTTGTCGCTGGTGACAGTATTTTCGTCGATACCGAATATCAGCTAGATCGCGCGCAAGCATATTTTGCAGAACAGATCACGCTACGCCAGTTCCGTCAGCAGGCACGCGTACAAGCCCTTGCGGAACTTCAAGCGGAAGTGACCCTGCGCCGGGCTGCGCTCGAAGAGAGCCGGTCAAACTTCGAGGCACAACTGGACAATGATGCTATTGCGCGCGACTACGCCTACCTAACTGGTGAAGTGAGCCAACCGGGCCGGTTCACCTTGCCCTTCGGCCGTACGGCATCGCTGGCCGACGCGCTTTATTCCCATGGCGGATTTGATACGCAAACCGGCAACCCGACGCAAATCTATGTCCTGCGAGGATCGCAGGACACCAGCGAAGCGGTAACCGCCTTTAACCTAAATGCTAAAAATGCGGCCGAACTGATCCTAGCCACCCGAATGGAGCTGCGTCCCAATGATGTTATCTTCGTCGCGGAACAGCCCGTAACCCGGTGGAACCGCGTCATTACTCAGATCACCCCTTCCTTGCTGACCAGCGTCGCCAGCTCTGTGAATTAACAGGCTTCTGCCGCGCGCCTCTCTGATAGGGGGCTTTAGAAGAAACTTTGCTCACGGGGGGGAGGAGACATTCGTTGGCTCTCCCCCCTATTATCTATGCTAAGGCAGCAAAAGTTTGCCCAAGCAAGGGGGGCCTCGCGGAGCAACATTTCTTCGACGCTGCGTGTAAGTTATGGGCAGTTAATAATCGGTTCCTAGGGGCCGCGCCCTTTCATTATTGCCCACCTATGGCACTTACAAATTAAAGGACCGATAATGTCGGATGCGCCTAAAATGGGCTGGTTCGTAGCACAGCTGCGCCCGAATGGGCTGGCACAAGCACGCGTCCATCTGCGTCGTCAGCGGTTTGAAATTTTTGCCCCGGAGCGTATGGGTACCCGATCGCATCAGGGCCGTCTTATGCAAAGGCGACACCCCTTATTTCCAGGTTATCTCTTTGTCCAGTTCGATCCAGCCACCCCTGGCTGGACTGCTATTAACAATACCCGCGGCATTGCGCGGCTTCTCTTGCAGGATCCACGCCGCCCCCGCCCGCTGCCGCAAGGCCTCATTGCCGGCCTTCAAGCACGCTGCGGTTCCGACGAGCTTTTAAAGCCCGCAGATGATCTCAAAGTCGGGGAACAGATCCGGATCCTCTCAGGCCCTTTTGCAGATTTTATCACGCAAGTTGACCAGCTCCCAGATTCTGAAAGGGTTAGCGTTTTGCTAGACTTAATGGGGCGCGATGTCCGGACATCGCTGCACCGCAGTCACGTCAGCAAATTAAGCTAGCGATATCACCCGCCGGAAGCTCATAAATGCAACTCGTTAGGCTTTCTTGAGAAACCGATTGTGGGCTTCAACATCCGTCCGGAATGTACCTTCGTAGGCTACGTTGTCATTGTCCGCGGAGAAAGCTTGCAGCGTCCAATTGGCTTTGCCAGACTCTCGAAAAATCTGAACATTTAGAACTTCGCTCTCCCGAACATAGGTACCAGACAACGGTGACACCTGAAGTCTTGATCGTTTATCGCCGAGTGATCCAACCCCGAAATAGCGGACCCGGCGGAAGCGTCGCGCAGGGAAGAATCTTACTGCAGCCAAGTAAGTCACTACGAACAAGAGAATAAAGCTTGCCAGCGCAATAGTTGCCATGATGGGTTGATTCCACAGCAGGACACCAACCGCGATCGGAGCCGAGAAAAGTGGCACAAGAAGTAGGCTTGCAATTGGGTTATCGAACCGCCCCCGGCGCCCCTTCAACAGGGCGACGGTTCGTACGGCGATATGGTGAAAATGCAGCCGATCCGGTTGGCCGGTTGCGCGGCGTGTGGCGCGCCGGCGCACGATCGAAAGAAGCGTGTCGCAGACCGGCCAAAAGAGCAATAACAAAACGGCCATGCCCGCTACAGAGGGGTTCCGGGCAACAAGAACAATCCCAAGCCACGCTATAATATGGCCGATACCGTAAGCCCCCGCGTCTCCCAGGAAAATGCGCCCGAAGGGCCAGTTCAAGATAAAAAAACCGAAAATCGAAGCCCCCAGGAGCCCCGCTACAAGCTGGATATCTGTATCCCCAGTGTGACCCGCAATCGCAATAAAGCCTATGGACGCTGCCATAGAATAAAGCGCTGAAAGACCGTTTAACCCATCCACCAAATTTAATGCATGGCACGTGCCGGCAGACCAAAGCAGGGTGATCACAATGGCAGGAACAACCCATTCCAACAACGCACCCTCGGTTAGACCTAAGTCAGGCACAAGAGACCCGGTAACGCCGATCGCAAGGGCTGCGGAAATAAAGGCTGCAAAGAGCCGATTACGGGGACTAACATTCCGGTAAATATCTTCGAGTAGCCCGGCCCAGAACACAACTGCACCTGCTGCAAGGGCAAAAAGAAGGTCGCGCCCTATGTCATTGGTATAGAACACACAGCCAACACTAAGGCCCAAAATGATTCCAATCCCCCCTACACGCGGCGTTGGACATGTATGTTGGGCCTGCGGTGCAGAAAGATCGCGGAGCATGTGCTCAGGCGACATAAGAAGATTCGGACGTACAATAAAAAGCGTGCTCAATGCCACACTAATGAAAAAGGCAACACCGAATATCAGCAAATCGTACATCAGAAAGGAACCTAGTAACTACAAGCATTGGCACAAAGAATAAGTGTGCCGGAAAAAAACAATAAACTATGACGTATTCTAGCGGCTGCACGAGAAGCTACAAGGGGCTTGCATAGATAGTCTTTCATGCTGAACTCCTAACTCCTCGCTCCGTACGTAGAAATCAACCTTGCAGGTGTCCTCACACCAAAGCCTGACGCCATACTGCCGGAAGCGTTGGCCCGTCGCATGCTAAATTCCCAGCATTGTTGTCGCGGCACGCGCTAATTGCCATTTGCCGCGCCGCCTGACAAGTCTGTCCAAGCGGATTCACGCCTGTAGCGCTGTATGGGAAAGGTAGGAAATACAATCATCCTGTGATTGTACATCAATGCATATTTGAAATAGCCGGAGAGCCATAAGAGCAGGATCCTAGACGCTGCATAGAAATGTGGCGAGAACGAGCCAGAACGCCCCATGCATGCCTCATATTCCCCGAAATCTGGACTTCGGGTGCGCCCACAAGGCGAGGTCGCGCTCGGGTCTTAATAGAAGGTGGCATTGGAAAGTGTTTGGGGTTAGGAGACGCCAACAGAGTTGATATCGGTTACCAATAGACAGCATGAAACAGTTCTCCAGTGCTTCTGGGCACCCCCAAAACGAAGCTACCGACGGCGATGAAATTGACCTCGGCAATCTGCTGCAAACTCTTTGGCGCGGCAAGTTGTGGATCGCCCTGGGTGGATTTCTTGCACTGTGTCTTGGAGGTTTTTACGCCTATGGGATCGCGGTCCCGGTCTACACAGCCAAGTCTGCCGTAGCACTTGAAAGCCGGCAGGAGCAGGTAATGGATATTGAGAGTGTGGTTACCGGGCTGGGCGGCGATCAATCGACGATCAACACCGAAGTCGAGGTTCTCCGTTCGCGTGGATTGATTGAGACATTGGTGTTAGACTTAGATTTGCTGAACGATCCAGAGTTCAACAGCGCGCTCCAGCCCAACCCTCGGTTTTCGATTGGCATGATTGTTGGAGCTGTACGAGGTATATTTGGTGCCCAAGAGCCTTCTTTTGTCGTTTCCGAAAGAGCTACGCTCGACAGGACCATCAACGCAGTTCTTGACGCCCTCTCAGTCTCTAATCTGCGCCAAAGTTTCGTTTTTGAGATAACAGCAACAACGCAAGATCCTGCGAAATCGGCTCTGCTCGCAAATCGGCTAGCTGAACTTTACATTGAGAACCAAATTTCTGTGAAGTTTGAGAAGACAGAAGCGGCTACAGCATGGCTTAGTGAAAGAGTTAGTGGACTGCAGGTAGAATTGGAATCGGCTCAAGCGGAACTAAAGAATTTCTCCACAAATACTGATCTTATCAATGCAGATGCACTCGCAGCGCTTAACCGGCAAGTGAAAGACCTTAGGGATCGGCGTTTGACGCTCGCAGCCCAAGCGGAGGCAACTGCGACGCAGTTAGAAAGATTGCGGAATGCTGCAGAAGCGGTTGATCCAAACGTCTTCGCCGAAGTTGCTCAGGACACACTTCTGGATCAGGCTTTGTCGCGGTTAGAAGAAGGACGTGAGGGCGGCCGTGAGGCTTTTAGTTCGCGAAGAGAAGCACTCATCGCCCAGGCTGAAGTCGAAGCGGCCCGTGCGCGGTCTCAGCTAACCGCCATTGAAGCGTCGATCGCTGACGTCACATCACGCATCGACAATCAATCAGAAGAATTGGTGACATTGGAACAATTGCAGCGCGAAGTTGAGGCCAGCCGCCTTCTTTACGAGGCGTTTCTGAGTCGATTAAAAGAAACGAGCATTCAGCAGGGCATTCAGCAAGCTGATAGCCGCCTTCTAAGCCGGGCTGTAGTCCCCCCTGCCCCATCCGCGCCGCGAAAGTCACGTATACTCGCGCTTTCTCTTATTCTTGGGCTAATGATCGGTGCCGCTGCAGTGTTGCTGCGCGAAATGGCTCAAAATACCTTCCGTACCCCAGAGGATCTCGAAGCCAAAACGGGATATACGGTGATTGGTCAAATCCCTAACATCTCTGTGAAAGCACGCAGGAGCGTTCTAGAGTATCTGACGCAAAAACCAAATTCAGCAGCGGCTGAGGCAGTGCGGAACCTTAGAACGTCAATCCTACTTGCGAACCTTGACACGCCACCGAAGGTTATCATGTCGACGTCTTCGGTGCCAGGCGAAGGGAAGACCACCCAATCAATCGCCCTAGCGCAGAACTTCGCCGGACTGGGTGCGAAAGTACTACTAATTGAAGGGGACATCCGGCGCCGGGTACTTTCAGAATATTTCTCCCACGATCACCCTAGCGGGTTCCTATCTGTAATGTCCGGAGACATCTCTTTGGCTGATGCCATAGTACACGATGAAGGGTTGAATGCTGACATTCTTTATGGAGAAAAGTCGCGGGTGAATGCAGCTGATCTGTTTTCTTCGAGAACGTTTGGCGAATTCATCAACGAGTTGCGGAACCATTATGATCATATCATTATCGACTCACCACCCGTTCTCGCAGTCCCGGACGCACGCGTGCTGGGTCAGTTGGCAGATGCAATTATATATTCCGTAAAATGGGACAGTGCTACTCACCGCCAAGTACTGGATGGGTTAAGATCGTTGGAGAGTGTCAATCTTAAGCCAAGCGGCTTAATTCTCAGCCAGATAGACCAGAATAAGTTGAAGCGTTATGGCTACGGCAACAGCTATGGGGCTTACGCTGGATACTATACCAACTGATATGCGGATCAGAGCTTGCCAAGACTGAGGCATCATTCTGGACAGGCTATGCGCCTGAAGCGAAAGAGACGTGCGAGGTTACCCAGTTTCCATTCATTGACGCTTTACTCTAAGATCGAACCTACATGGTGTTATAGAGAATCGGTATTTGAATGATGTTCGGCATGGCCTGTTTTAGAGCAAGCGCCTGATCGCGTACTTCGTCGGGTACTGTCCTACAGACCGTCACCCTTCAAATATTCAAAGGTGCAAGAGGCTCTCCCTGCCGTTCTTTTTAGCAGATCGATAGGTCCGGTACATAAAGAAAAAGAGCGCCAGTTGATCTTCATCGTTAGTACCTTCCTCTGCTTGATATGCTGACCGAGCGGAGGAAGGTTCAAAAGTTGTTGTACACTTGGCCGGCTAAGGAGCGTTCTGTTGCAGCCATTAGCTCTTATTAAGTGTTACGAATAATAGGCCAACAACATGGCAATAAAACCCGAGGTCACAACATAAGTATTGCCACCTGCGACAACAGTAATGTCGCCGCCTGGGGTCATGTTTGAAACGCTACTGACAGGCAAGCCCGTCGCGCGTGTTATTGCGGCTGCAATCACGCCGGGCCCAACTGTTTGTCCAGCACCACCGGGCGCTGTGATCGTCACGGTATCCCCCGCAAACGCACTACTAGCGAGAGACAGAGAGACAGCAGCAGACATCAAAAACTTTTTCATCATAGACTTAACCCTTTTTCAGAACTTCAAAACCCGTAGGCGACTGACAACGTCACCTGCTGGCGGTCGGTGTTATCTGTCACGTCTAAAAGACTAAGAGATGTGCTGATAGTCGAATCGGGAATGTTGAATGACGCACCGAGATTAAGCTGAGTTTCGGTAAAGGACATGCTTGCGCTCATATTCTGAGTGATCCCGACGCCAACGCCAGCAAAAGCACCATCTTCGATCCCGACACCATCTGTGTCCCGTGTATTGTCTGTACCGTACCCAACCACAAACTGAAGCGGAACTTCTACACTTCCCTTTTCAATAGCTAAGATGTGCGATGCATAAACGGTAAACTGCTCGGACCGGTTCGAATTCACGCCCCAAGCTGCAAGGTTCGAAACTGTCGCACCGACAAAAGTTGCAGAGTTTCCGCCAACATGCGCCAAACGAGAGGCGGATAGGCTTAGCGAGCCCGCATCACCCAAAGGCTCCAGCCCGGTTAAGGCCAAACCGAATGTTAGGCTAAGATTTTCAAGGGGGCTTCCGATACTATAACCTGCGACGAGGTCTCCGTCGCCCCCTGCTCCAGATACTCCGCCTCTGGGCGTGGCATAGGTCAAACCGACAAAGCCGCTTCCAGACCTAGGTGCGACCGCCGAGGGCGCGCCCGCAACCGTCGGAAATGCCAATTGAGTGCTGGGGCTGGGTAGCGACGGTTGAGGCGCAAGAACTGCGTCACTTTGCGCTAAGCCAGCCGACCCAATGGATGCTACAACTGAAGAGATCACTAAAATTCTTTTCGACATACCATTTCCGCTCAATTGGATTTCATGCTCTTAGCTTAGGTGTAGAATGGCTAACGTCCATTTACAAGATTATTCCCCAGAGCAGAGCTGTTATGATGAGTTATTGAACAGTTTGCCCAAAAGTTGGCGCCCGGACCTGAATGAGGCGGTCCGTTCAGCATGCAGGGCTTACGTACGAGGGTCGTACCTGTCACGTATTTATGCCGCTCCAAGTGCTTGTTTAAGATACCTTCCCTTCAAATACGACCGGTATTTTCCAGCCAAGTGCTGAGTGCCGTCGGCGCGGATTGTAGAAGCCATTGATGATTGAAAGATGGCAGTTTCGGCTTGTCGCCGGGTTTCCTATGAAGGTGGTGTCACGGTAACGCGCCAAGTTTGCAAGTTGTCATGCAGATCGTTGATCAAGCGACGTTTGCTGCGGTTTTCCATGTCTTGAATGCTTCTAGCCGATGGTAGCGGATGGTGAGAGCGGAACGATGGCGGGCTAGTGCGGAAAAGGAATTGCGGGTTACAGATTGCATCGAGTTGAAGCGTTGAAAACTACCCGCCGATCGGAAACCCTACATCACCCGCTCTCGTTTCCGGAAAGGGATATGGCTCTTTTCAGCCCGGTTATTGGGCCCCTCACGAGACCAATGATTAGGGCCAGGTGCGACCTCGCGTTTCGCCGCCCCTTAGGAGCGCAGCTTGCTTGTCCGCCATGATCCGTTTGGGAACGAAGCCCCAGCGTTCTATCAATGTGATCAAAAATCGCTTTGCCGCGCAAATGTTTCGCCTAGATTGGAGGATGTCTTCAATAAAAAAAGCCGTGTTGGACGACGGCCCGCCAGTGCCAGTAAGACCGGCCCGAGATCTTCACGACGACTTCGTCCAAGTGCTAGACGTCGCCGGCATGCGCCTGCCGTCGCCGCCGAACGTGGGCGATCATCGGGCCGAACTTGACGGTCCAGCGCCGGATCGTGTCGTACGAAACTTCCACGCCACGTTCCAGCAGCAACGCTTCAACCGCGCCCAGGCCCAAATTGAACCGGGCATAGAGCCAGACACCATGAGCAATGTACGCACGCATTGTGATGATGAAAGTAATCTCGCCTAAAACGCGCCGATACTCGACCCGAAGCTTATCACGTGACATAGGAAGGTAGAGCTCCAGACCCGCTATCTGAGCATCACTCCGCCAGACCAGATCAAACTGCTCCGTTTTTAATGGGTGAATCACACGGCTTCGTTCCGATCATATGGTCTTGACCTTCGCCGCGTAAAGCCGGGTATGGCAGGCTCATGGCGACAGAAATCCGCGGCTTTCACTGTAGCTCCGATTCTTCAAGGCAATGCGATTTTGGCCACGATATCAAACCTTTCGGACTTCAGAGCAGATTCTAACCGGGTGCGGGGGGGGGTTATGCGTGCCTCAAGTTCATCTGTTAACGCTCCTAGATCATTTGAAAAATCAGTATACTGGCTCACGCCGTTTAATCGCGTCACGCATTTTTTCTGGCGTTGTGGAAAAAATGTGTTACACGGAGAGAAACCCGGATGACACGGATTTACGAGGCAGGGCAAATGAATACGAGCGGATCAGCGTCCCTAGGCAGACATGCGGGACTTATCTCGAGTCAGCTTATACAGCATCGGGAGCGCTTACTTGAGCCCAACAAAGAAAAGGTCTTGCGGCCTTTTTCGTTCAAGGAAGCCTGCCACTACATCGGCGTGAACGAAAACTCGCTGCGACACACCCTACGTACAAACCCGGCTCTGCCTCAAGGAACACTCCTTCGGGGCACGCGTCGTTATTTCGAAGCTTCCGAGATCCATGCGATCAGAGACTTCCTGATCGAGAATGACCGGCTCGAAAGCAAGAACATTACGCGCAGACAGGATGGCGAGCGCTCTCAGGTCGTCAGTATCGTGAACCTGAAAGGTGGCGCTGGAAAAACCTCTACTGCCGCCAGCGTCGCATCCGCCTTGGCTTTGCGTGGTTATAGGGTGGCAGTCATTGACCTCGACGCCCAGGCTAGCACGACACAATTTTGCGGGATCATCCCAGAGCGCGAGCCGGACATGCTCACACTCTATGACGCGATCCGCTACCCTGATGCTTCTGATCCCGAAGGAACCCAGCGGGTCGATATTCGCGAGGTGATCCGGGAAACGCATATCCCCAATCTCAGCCTGATACCCTCCAATATGCATATTATGGAGTTCGAGCATGAGACCGCAGTCAACGATCAGAAGAAATTCCCGTTCTTCGTCCGCGTAGAAGAGGCACTCGCGCCCATCCGCGATGACTTTGACGTATTTTTGGTCGACTGCCCGCCGCAAATGAGCTTTGCAGTTATCGCATCTCTTTTTGCCAGCTCCGGGCTTCTTGTTCCCGTCACGGCCTCATTCATCGATGTTATGAGCCTCGGTACATTCCTCGGGATGGCCGGTGAGATGATGTCAGTTTTGGAAGGGCGTCAGGGCGCTCGACCCTACGACTGGATTAAATACCTGATCACGAGGTACAACCCCACCGACCAGCCGCAAATTCAAGTCGCCAGCTATTTAAGGTCCATCCTCGAAGATGCGGTCATGGCCAGCGAGTTCTATTTGTCGGCCGCGATCGCGGATGCGGCGAATAGCGCGGAGACCATTGCGGAAGTCGATCCGTCTAGTTTCAATCGTCAGACCTATCAGCGTGCTTGGGATTCCGTGACAAGGGTCGTTACGGAGTTTGAAGGTCTTATCCATCAATCGTGGGGGAGAGATACCAATGGCGCGTAAAGGCATTTTCTCAGCAAGTCTTGAGCGGACTTTGTCCGGGGGTGAGGATCCGCAGGAAGCCCCCTCCCCTACCATAAGCACTACCACTGCAGCGCCTACATCTGGCAGCCCAACAGTCCGACGGTTCCGCGAAACATATGACGATCTGCGGAATCAGACGATCCAAGAGATCGACGTCGGCCTCATCGGTCAGAGTAAATATCAGGACCGCTTCGATGCCTCCGCGGAAATCGACACGCTTGTCGAATCCATTCGCGAGTCCGGCCAACAAGTCCCCGTATTGCTCAGAGCTGCAACTCCTGGTTCCGGCTTCAAATACGAGCCGGTCTACGGTCGGCGTCGGATCGCGGCCTGTCGTATTCTCGGCATTCCGGTAAAAGCCTATATCGGCGAGCTGGACGATGACGCTTTGGTCGTTGCCCAAGGTCTAGAAAACGCTGAGCGTCTAGAAAATAGCTACATCGAAAAATCTGCCTTTATCACTCAACTGCTCGATAGCGGTATGAAGACAGGGGTGATTGAACGCGCCCTAAACATTCCGAAAGGTGAAGTAAGTCGAATGGCAAAGGTCATTCGGGAGATCCCAAGTGAGCTTATTGATGCGATCGGACCGGCTCATGGCATCGGCCGGAGGCAATGGGGCGCGCTGGCAAAGATTACAGCGGATGTTGAGACCCGTCGGATTAAAAGAACAGTAGAAGCCCTGCCCGAGGAGATGGATAGCCCAAGCCGGTTCAACACTGTCCTTCAGGGGTTGAAACCCGGCTCTGAGCAGGCATTAAGAAAGCTAAAGAAGCGTTCGGTTGCAAAAGGTCATATTGAACTGTCGCCCAGCACCAAGGGCATTAGCATCAGGGTAAAGGATAAATCCGATGCCGCCTTCATTGAATGGCTCCAGGGTCAAACCGAACAACTGTATTGGCAATGGAAATCAGAGCATGAATAACATAAGCCATTGTTTATTTGGGATTATTTGGCGCGTTCGGCAAAATCATGTACCGCGGTACATGATCCCCCCATCCCCGCCAAATATAGCGACTCTAAGAGAGTCGAGAACCAATCCAGCTACAGCAGCAATAAGATAAGAAAGGAGGCAGACGTAGCGCAAAAAGAAACCCCCCGAAACCGTAGTCTCGAAGGGCCCCAAGTGATTTAAGCACCTCTTGGATACCCTGCCAGAGAATCGATTGCAACATCGTTTTCGGTGAATGGTATCTCTTTGCCGTCTGAAAATTCATGGAACAGTCAAAAACCACGGCATTTTATGCCGGAGGGCGGAGAAGCTTTGCCCCTACCCTTTCCGGAACCAGGCCTTCTGTCACGCGACGCGCTCTTATTACCGCAGTAAAGGAGAGCAGCCAAAGCTATGGCCTCTCCCCGAGCTCGATCCTCGTACTAGATACGCTTTTAAGCTTCCTCCCAAGCCGTGACCGAGAAACAGGCATTGATAAATCTCTTAGTTCGGACGATTTGTTGGTAGTTTATCCATCGAACAAATCCATCTGCGAGCGTGCCAATTGCATGAGTGATCGCGTGCTGCGCCGCCACATCGCCAAGCTCTGCGAAATCGGTTTCATCACGCGCAAGGACAGCGCCACCGGAAAGCGCTTCCCGCTCCGGGTTGGTGGAGTTGTTCGCGATGCCTTCGGCTTCGATCTCTCCCCCCTCCTCCGCATCTACCCCGAGTTGGTGGCTGAAGCGGCTAGGCTCGAGCTCGAAGCTTCGGAGCTGCGCTCAATGCGCTCCAAGGCCCTGGCAATTCGCGCCGATCTTCTTCGCGCTCCTGAGCAGTTGACCGAGGCACAGATCGAATACCTCACTGAGGTTAAGAAGATCCTTCGCAGGACCTCGCTGAAACCCGAGGGCGTCGCTGCACTCATTCGCGAGATGCGTGCTTTGAAAGATGACATTCAAACTCGCCGTTCTGCATCGGGAGAAGCCATTCAGATATCTCAGTCTCACCACTGCGCCCCTTCCCCTACCCTGGCTGCCGCTGACGAGCCACACCGCGCTGAGCCGAAAGAAATGGCCCTGCAGGAACCTCAACGCTCTACAAACTGTGCTCGAGGCGACCGGAAACTGGAGATTGATGCGCCCAGGTCAGCACCTTTGCTATGCCAAAAAGTCGGAGTTCAGCGCGAAACCTGCGCCCACGGCCGCCTTCTGGAGGCACCAAAGGAGTCCGCCAGGAACGGACAAATCAGCCGCCAAGTAGAGTCCATAAAAATAGATCCTAATAAGAAGGCGCACGACGAATATGAAAAGCTTCTTAAAGCTTGGGAACATTGCCCCAATATAGCAAGCCTCTACCCAGAAGCTATTCAATCACCCTCTCGCCTGCGGGAAGCGGTTTTTCTTTTTGGATCCTTTCTGAGCCTGAAAAATGATGCCTTGGCGAAAGGCGTCGCCTTAATCGGATGGCCGAACATGCTCAGCGCTTTGGAATACCTGGCCAAGAATGCGATGCGTATCAAATCACCCGCAGCTTACTTTCAATCTATGATCGCAGAGTTCATCGCAGGCAAGCCTGTAGCAGGCATTCGATGAGATAGAGTGGTTATCCCTAAACAAAGGTGTACCGCGGTACAGATGGCCTAGAATGCATATTTGCTGTTGCTCCCGAGGACTGCTGATACAGACGCTTGCGCTGCGTATTTCCGAGTTCATACATATAAGGACACAGTTAGATGTCCATCTCGGACCAGGTGGTTCCGCTAAAACCTGTACCGCGGTACAGGTGGCTAAATGTGTGAGATTACTTTGGTTTCATCAACCAGAACATAATCAGAGCAGATGCAGTCCGCCCGCTGAAACAGCTAGTCATCCGCGTCGAGCTAGTAGGGAGTCATGACATATACACAATATCGCCCGATTATTCCGATCCGACGGCACTGTAATATTATGCAAGCAAATTACATTCTAGCCGATGTGTACGAGTATCTTGATGATTCCTGAGATGCCCGACCGCCATGAGGTCATGCACGCTGACGTCGACCTCGCGCTGCTGACTGATCCTACGCCGGCGGGCGGGGTTTATGTTGACCTTGAGGTATCAATCCGCGCATTCTCGCTAACATCAAAGATAGAGATGCGTTTATTGCATACTTTGAACGGCTACGCGCGATCCTGCGCGCCCTCTACGGAGAGTTCCGCGCAGTTCCATCTATCCGCATGCGAGGCATGACATTCCGCATCAACACCGCTGTTTTCTCGGACGGGCAAAGAGCGGCAGCGCGGCCTGCGCTGGCAACTCGGCTTGCAGGCTGTGGCTGCTCAGACAATGATATAGAGCAACTTATTATCGGGTCCTCAACGGTCGCTGAAACGATCTTAGAGTACGCAGCGCGGGTGACCGGAGATGACCCTGTTAACGCAGCGCGCATCTCCCAACCGCAAAAGCGTCAAACACTTCCTCGGCCAGCAATCTCTGAGCGTGAAGGCGATGAATGTGATGCGTAGGACCCCTGACCGCTATAAGGCGTCGCTTGGGACCTGTTCTTCGAGGAAGACCCAACTCAGGCAGACTTGGAGACCCTTCTTGCTGGACACTGAGGCGCCATTTTTTAGTGAGGCTTATCTATGTCATTGACGTGCCCGCCGTGCGAATCCGGCCGCTTGGAGTTTGGGTATCATGTGCGTATCGAAACGTTGGTGTGGGCTATGGCAGCGGCCGGAATCGAGGGTGCCGAGCGCCTTAGAAACACACCAGCAGGATGGATCGGCATCTTTGAAGCTCTCGCCGCGCATCTGGCACAGTATCCTCGCAACTACTCGATCAGCGAAGCCAAGGAGAAGTTTGGCGCGCTGTATCTTGAAGTGATCGACACGAGTTCAGGGCGACGCGCCACGGAGGTGG
>TARA_R110002072_G_scaffold43340_3_pt1 | contig 30769 bp, 26 predicted proteins | sample TARA_R110002072 | Tara Oceans TARA_R110002072 (sample SAMEA4397118) | marine metagenome | biome: Polar Biome; feature: [SRF] surface water layer (ENVO:00010504); material: water (ENVO:00002006), including particulate matter (ENVO:01000060) such as... | depth 5 m
GTGTTGCAACTTACCGAGGAGCAGACCGCCAGCGTGCAGTCACTGGTCACCACCTCGTTTGAGGCGTCGGCGGCAGACAGGCAGCGTCTGCATAGCCTGAAAGCGCAGTTGCTCGACCAGCCGGCTTCTTTCGATGCCGGTCCCGCGCAGGCGACAGCGGATGAGATCGGCCAGATCACCAGTCGCATGGTTTTCCGCATGGCCAGTACTCGCGCCCAGATCTACCAGTTGCTCAACGATGAGCAGAAAGAAAAGATGGACGAGATGAGCCTGCGCGCAGGTAAACGTGGCGACAAGCGTCCCGGTCCTGACGGCCCGATGTTTTAACGCATTCTGGTAATCCCCGTTACCAGGTCCCTTTGGGCGGCGCAGCCGCCCTTTTTTGTGCGCACTCGTCAGCGATAGCTGCGCTACAGTTCCTGCACTGTCATACCGAGTTCTTCACGCAACGACGCCGTGGCCTCGAGCTGGCCGGAACTGGTGACGACCGCAGTACTCGCCAACTCGGGCTTGAGGTAGGTCTCAACCACACGGCGCAGATCATCCAGCCCGACTTCCAGCACGCGCTGCCTGAACAGTTCGCGCGATGCATGGCTGCGACCGAACAGTCGATTGTGAAAATGTTGTTTGGCCTCTCCCGCAGGTGAACTGGGTTTGTCCATGCTGCCTATCACGCCGAGGATCGCCTCCTCCAGCGCGCGGTACTCGTGGCGGTTGTCCAGCATCCACGCCACTGCCAGGTCAAAATCCTGCAGCGTTCCGACCAGGCGCGGGTCGCGGTAGGAGTAAAAGCGGAAGGCGGCCACGCTGGAGTCCTGCGACGCACCACCGCCGTAGGCGCCACCCTGTTCGCGGATTGCCCGATGCAGGTAGCCATTGCGCAGAAAGCCACCCAGTACTGTCAGTGCAGCGGCATCGGGATGTTGTTCCGGCACTGTGGGGTAGGCGCGGGCGCAGAAGTTGACCTGGGTATTGGTCAGCCACAGTTCGGCGCGACGCTCGCGAATTGACGGCAGCGCAAATTCGGGGGGTTTTGCATGCTCAGCCGTCTGCGACCATACCTCGCCGGCCAGTTCCACTACCGCGTCTACCTTGTGCTGCTCGGCGATCACCAGGAACTGCAGCGGCGCGCTGAGCAGCTTGTCGTGCAACTGCGTCAGGCGCTCTGATATGGCCTGCAACCCGGCCTTGTCCGCGAGGCTGTCGTCGAGCAGGCGCAACTGGCGTATACCAGCCAGCCCCGACTGGTGATGGTGCAGGTTTGCCAGCGGACTCATACCGGCGCAGGCCGCCGCCATCGCCAGGCTGTGGCCATTGCCGGTGATCGACTGGTCGCGTCGCGCACGCTGTTGATTGATCAGGTCGCGGATGCGACTGGTCTCGTCGAAGCGCACCTGGTGCAGGGTGTCGGACATCAACTGGGTCTGCGCCCGGGCGTTGCGCAGCAGCGCCTTGGAGGAGAGTGAAAAGTGTGCGCTGATGGCCTGTTCATTGCCGGCTTCACCGCGCATGGCAACGAACGTCGAGATGGCACCCACCGTCGCCGCCTGGCGCTGCTGCACGTCAAGATAGGAGTCCTCACCCAGGCCGACTTCGGTCAGGATGTTGGTATACAGCGGTAGTATCTGCAACTGCTCGTAGTCCAGCGGCGGCAGAGGCGCCACTGTCTGTTGGTACACGATACCGTTAGTGCCCTGGCCATAGGTGGTGAACGGCATCCCCTTCACCTGCAGTTCGTTGTAGGACAGCTCGGGAAGGGCGGCCGGCACATCGCTCAGTTCAACCTTGGGCAGCATACTGTCATCATCAACCTGTGCCTGGCGGGCCACCAGATCGGCCGCCAGTCGCACTGTGGCGTCGCGCTGTCCTGGCGTCATCGCCGCCTTGATGTCGGCGAGGCGTGTTTCCTCCTCCGCGCGCTGTCGAGCGGACAGCTGTTTGTCCGGCGTCATCACCAGTGTTACCCGGTGCGGATTGTCCAACAGCAATTGCTGCGCGAGCTGGCGGATATAGTCCGGGTTCCGGATCTGTTGCTGCAAATCGGCGATAACCGGTTCCAGGTTGAGTACCGCGATCGGATCACTGTAGTGTGTGGCGCAACCCAGTGCCTGCAGTATCAGTTGCAGCCCGTAGGGATAGCCGTCACCGGTGATTTCACGCTGGTGCAGTTCCAGTTGGTGCAATACGGCCTCCAGTCGTTGCTGGCTCACACCGTCCTGTGCGACCTGCTCGATAACCCCCATTACCAGCGCTTCCAGCGCATCGGCGTGCTCGGCATCGCTGCCCTCGATGCCGCAGCAAAACACCATTTCACGCATGGAATCCTCAAGGCCACACAGCGGCGACGGCGAGCGCCCCAGCTCCGTGGTCTCCAGCGCGTGTTGCAGCGGGGAGGCGCTGTTGTCCAGCAGTACGCTGGATAACAGTTGCGCTTCCAGCAACTGCTTGAGGTCGGAGCTCTCGCCCAGCATCCAGCCTATCACCAGATGGGTTTTGTGGTCGGTGGCGTCATTGTCGTCATACACGTAACTGTCCTGCACCCGCAGCGGTTGTGTCAGGCGCTGTTCCGGCTGCACCTCTATGCGCTGGGGCAACTTTTCGAAGTGGTGCAGGGCGCGGTCCTCAAACACGCTCTGGTGTTCGCTCGCGGGTATATTGCCGAAGGTCATGAAGATCGCATTGCTGGGGTGATAGTGGCTGCGGTAGAACGCCTGCAGTTGCTCGTAGCTGAGATCCGGAATGTGCTTCGGGTCGCCGCCACTGTTGTAGTGGTAAGTGCTGGTTGGAAACAGGTGCTCACAGAGCTTGCCCCACAGCACACTGCTGATGGAACTCATCGCTCCTTTCATTTCATTGAATACGACACCCTTGAAGACCAGGTCACTGTCGGGATTGTCCGCCTCGGCGAATTCCACCCGGTGGCCCTCCTGGGCGAAATCCAGTGGATCCAGTCGCGAGAAAAATACCGCGTCCAGATACACCTGCAGCAGATTGTCGAAATCCTTGCGGTTCTGGCTGGCGAAAGGGTAGGCCGTCCAGTCAGAGCTGGTAAACGCGTTCATGAAGGTGTTGAGTGAACGGCGCAGCATCATGAAGAAGGGATCGCGTACCGGGTAGCGCGCGCTGCCACAGAGCGCCGTGTGTTCCAGGATATGCGCGACGCCGGTGGAATCCTGGGGCACGGTGCGCAGCGCGACGAGAAACACGTTCTCGCTGTTGTCGGCGGCGAGATGATAGTGCACGGCGCCTGTCTTCCGGTGCTGGTACTGTTCAACCCGTATATTGAGGGATTCGATCGTTTGCTCGCGCATAGCCTCAAATGCGGGGTGGACATTGGTAAGTGCGGTGCCGCTAGTACTCATAGTGTGTCTCTGGAATGGTGTGTTCGGGTGTAGTGACGTGACTGAAAATATTGATGCGGCGTATTCTAACGCGAATTCGCTTCACTTTGCTGGCTTTCGGAAGTCGCGGCCGTCGATTCCAGTTCAATACGGTATATCCATGGCCAGCGTTTGCCGGTCACCCAGATCGCGCCGTCGGCGGGATTGCGGGCGATGCCGTTCAGTACATCGGTGCCTGGCCGGTACTCGGCCGCTGGCAGCAGGCCCTGCAGATTGATACTGGCAGTCACTTCACCGCTGTCCGGGTCGATTACCACGATGCGGTCACTCTGCCAGATATTCGCCCATATCGATCCCTCCACCCATTCCAGTTCATTCAGCAAGGAGACCGGTCGACCCTGCTCGGTGACGGTGATGGAGCGTAAAATATGCGCCCTGTCTGCCGACATGAAGTGGAGTTTGGCACTGCCGTCGCTGTAGATAAGCTCGGTGCCATTGTTGGTCAGGCCCCAGCCCTCGCCAACAAGCGGCAGCCAGCGCTCAAACTCAAGGTCGGTTTTGCGGTACACCAGCATGGCCCGGTTGCGCCAGGTCAGCTGGTAGATGCTGTCGCCCAGTACGGTGAGGCCCTCTGCGAAAAGCTGCTTATCCAGGTGTTTTACGGTATCCATGCGCCCGTCGGAAAAACGGTAGCGCAGCAGGCGCGACTCGCCGTAATTGCCGACACTGACATACAGGTAATCGTCCAGTATCTCCAGGCCCTGCACAAAATGATCGCGTGCCTGGGGCTTCTGGTCGATAACCTTTACCTCGTAGTGTTGCACCGACCACGCCAGCGGTGACAGGCCGGTGGCGATCAGGAGCAGGATGCGCAGCATGCTCATGTTGGGATCCGGTTGCGCGACAGATCCCGAATGATAAACCGCGCCGGTGACAGCGCGCGACACAGTGTCCGGCTGAGCGGTGGCGGCTCGTCACAGATCAGGCTGGCCAGCAACTCGGCCGCAATCGGTGTCGACGTCAGTCCGCGCGACCCGTGCGCGGTGTTGATGTAGAGGCCGGGTAAATACGGGCCCCGATGCGCGATAGACTGGCGCGCATTCCTGCGCAGCGCGCCGAAGTCGCGGATGAATGCGTCATAGGCTGGCGCCGGCCCGACGACCGGCAGATAATCCGGGCTGGTGCAGCGATAGCCGACCCTGCCCGCCAGCGCCGCAGGGTCGAGCGCATCCAGTTGCGCCTGCCAGCCGGGTACCGCCGCGGCCAGTTTCGACAGGTTGTCGCGATTATCCTCGGCGCGCGGCGCCGGGTCGGTGTCATTGATGTTGAACGACGCGCCAATACTGTGGGTACCCTGGCGCGCGGGGGCGATATAGCCCTCGTGGCAAAGCGCGGCGCGCAGGGTATCGGTTGCGGCGGTTGCCGGCAGTTCAGTGACCTGGCCGCGTATCGTTTGCAGCGGCAGCCACCGCAATTGCTCCATCGCCGTAGTGCCCGTGCCTGTCGCCACGATAGCAGCACTGGCCTGTGCCACCACCTCGCCACCGGCGACGGCACGCCACTGGTCGTGTTCGCGGTACAGCGTCACCTCGCCGCAGTGCTCCAGTACCTGGATGGAGTCGCGGGCCACCAGCGCCCGGCAGACGGCGGCAGGGCGCAACCAGCCTGAACGCGGGAACCAGTACCCGGCGTAGGGCTGTTCCAGCCCCAGTACGGCGTTGGCCTGCTCGCGGTGCAGCACCTGGGCGAGGTCTTGCAGCCCGGTCAGCGCGTCCCGCAGTGCCGACATCTCCCCGCTATTGTCGCTCTGCTGGAAACTGCCGCACAGTTCGCCATCGCGATGCGCCGTTAGTTTCCCGTTATCAAACATCGCGCGATAGAAGCCGGTGGCGAACTGAAAACCCTGTAGCGCGAAATCGACCAGCGCCGAGTGCTTGCGTGACAGCCGCGTGTAGACGACGCCCTGATCGTTTCCGGAGCCCGCGCTCGACAGTGCGCCCCGTTCCAGCAGGGTCACCCTGATGCCGCGATCTGCAAGTGCGGCGGCGGTGGTGCAGCCGGCGAGTCCTCCGCCCACGACCAGGACGTGATCTGGCCGTTCCGTGCTGTGATGGGGAAGGTCCCAGGGCGACAGCCATGCGGGTGTCGACGGTGCAACTGGCGCGGTCATCACACCACGCAGACATTCGCGCTTGCGCCCGTAGCCAGGCACCTTGCTCACCGTAAAACCCGCGTCGGCCAGTTTGCGCCGCACGTGTCCGGCGGCAGTAAAGGTGGCAAAGCTGGCACCGGGCCGGCTGAGGGCGGCGACTGCGTTGATCACCTGTAGCGACCACATCGCCTCGTTGCGAGTCGGTGCAAATCCATCCAGGTACCAGGCATCAACCAGCGGTTGTCCTCTGCCGGCGAGGTCGGCCAGTGCCTCATCCGCATCCTCCCACCAGAGGTCCAGTCGTACGCCTGGTTCCAGTGCCAGCCGATGCTGTCCTGCCACTGGGCCGGGATATACAGCGAGCAGGTGTTGCGTTAGCACGCCCAGCGTGGGCCAGGCGGCGAGTGCGCGCTCGAGATCGCTGCGGCGCAAAGGGTGTTTCTCTATCGACAGGAAGTGCAGGTCGGGGCGCGGTGCTGGCATCTCGCGCCATGCCTGCCATGTCAGCAGAAAGTTGAGGCCGGTACCGAAGCCCAGTTCGCCGATGCAGAATCGGTTGCAGGACCCAGCGTACCAGCGCTGTGGCAGGTCGCTACCCAGCAAAAACACGTGTCGGCTCTCTTCCAGACCGTTGTCCTGCGAGTAGTACACGTCGTCGTAGCTGTCAGAGACCGGCTCGCCGGAAGCGCTCCAGCGCAGCGTGGCCGCTTGTACGGGCTGCCACGGCAGATTGTCGCGCTTCATCCGGCCTGAGTCTTGATGCCGAGCTCGTCCGGCAGCCAGGCGGGTATATGCGGGTTCGCTGTTGCCAGCAGGTCGTCGACAGCGAACACATGCAATTCAGGTGCACCCTGCACCGGGCGGTACAGCGTGATGACAAAGTCCTGGGCAGCGGCGGTTTCGGGTAACTGCACTTCCCACTGATCGGACAGTACGCTGATCGTGGTAGCGCCGGGTTGCAGGCGCACCTTGACGATGTAGTGATTTTTCCCGATCGGTTTCAGGCTGCGATTTTCAACACCGACGAGGGTGTCGAGCAAACGTGTCTTGATTGTAACGATAGGAGCAATATCGCGCCGGCTCTCGGGTATTCGCGGGTCCACCAGTCGCTCGCTGATATGCGCCAGTGCGGTACTGGCCTCGGAACCGCTGAGTCGCACTTTGTCCTTGCTATACTCAATCCTGTCCAGCGTCCGGGCGTCGCGCTGTGCCTGCTCGCGTTGTGCGATTTCCTCGGCGGTAGGAAGTATGCGCGCCGACTCTTCCAGTTCCTGATAGTAGTTTTCCAGCAGTTTGTGCAGCCGCTCGACACTGTCAGTCTCCTGTACAAGTAGGGTGCCGGTGGAGTCGCCAGCGGGTGGCTCGACGTCAGCCTCGTTGAGTGCAGCCTCCTCAGTCGCGTTTTCGGCCTCGTACTCGCTGCTCAACTGTTGCTCTGCCCTGATTTTGTTTTTCGCCAGGAGAATCTGTTGCTGCAGCAGGGTCACCTCCTGTTCGGTGACTTTAATCAATTGCTGCTTTAGCGCCACCGCACCAATGGCCAGGGTGCGCACGGCCGAGTTCGGGCTCTGTTCCGGTGGAGTGTCGTCGGTGTGCACCAGCTGCAGGGTTTCACGGAACTGGTCCAGTTCCGCTGTCAGCATCAGGCGCTGGTCTGTCAGCTGTTGTAGCGTGCGGCTGCTCTGCGGCAGTTGCGCGTTCGCTTGGGTACAGGCAAAGAGCGCGCACAGCATGAAGCGGCCCAACCAGCGGTGGCGTGCGGCAGTGCGCACTGGAGTGGGTGTCTGCTGATGGCGTCGATGTTGCATAAAAATAGGACTACTGAACCGTGGCGCCAATTGTCGGCCGCGCTGAGCCGAAATAGTAACAGATGGCGCGCGGATATCTCCAGCGCGTTGCTCACACAGCCAAGGGAAAGTAGACTGGCAACTCCATTATGCCAGAGGTCGCCATGGCGCAATCACACGTTCAATCCATGCCGCAGGACAAATTTTTGCTGGTGGCGGTCAATCTGCTGCACAAGGCGTTTATCGAGCCGACACGAACGCAGGCCAAAGCGCTGTACCAGCAAATAGCGGCCGGCAAGACCATTAATTTGACCAAAGTACAGCTGGAGGACAAGTCGACAGCGGCGTTCCAGCTCTCGCTGTCGCACAGCGAATTCAAGGGCAGGATCAATTTCGGCGCGTTTCGTGCCAGTGTCACAGCCCTGATTGCCAATATCGCGCAAGCGTTGCGCGAGGAGCGGGAACTCAAGGTGTTCAGTGCGCTGAATGGCGGTAGTGCGATGATCTTCGGGATCACCGCGGTGACACTGGAGAGCGAGCAGCGCAATGTGATGGTGCTGGCGATCGACTCGCGCGAGGCCGATGCAACCACCATATTGCAACTGATGTATCTGGACCCAACACAGTTTGCAGGCGGCGCCGCTGCGCCACAGACAGAGGGGGTGAGTTAGGCCTCGACGTGCACGCTTGGTGGAGCGGGGCGCGGCAGTTCCAATTTTTCCGTGGCAGCCATCACTTCGGCAGCACCGGTCACGACCAGTTTGCCGGACTGATTCAGTACTTTGCAATCCAGCGTCACGATACTGCGCCTGTCCTTTTTCTCGGTTACCTCCAGTTGCACGGTGATGGTGTCACCAATTTTGACGGGCAGGCGAAAGCGCAGGGATTGTCCCAGATAGATGGAGCCGGGGCCCGGCAACTCCATCGCGATGGCCGCTGAAATAATCGCGCCGCTCAGCATGCCGTGCGCGATACACTCCTTGAACTGTGTTGTTGCGGCAAAAGCCGCATCGAGGTGCACCGGGTTCACATCGCCTGACAGTGCGGCGAACAACTGGATGTCCCGCATCTCGATCTGCTTGGAATAGCGGGCAGTTTGCCCTATCGTTATCTCGTCGTAGGTATAATTGCGAATCTGTGACATGGTTCGGGCCCCCAGTTGATAATCCTGTGAAGCTTAACCCACGACGCGCGCTGGCGTGAACAACCCGACTGACAGAAGACTATCTGCATGCAGAACTCCCCCGCACCCGAGAGGCGTGTCCCGGCCATCACATACCCTGAAGAGCTACCGATCGTCGCGAGTCGGGACGAAATTGCGCGCGCGATCAATGCGCACCAGGTGGTGATCGTCGCCGGTGAGACGGGCTCGGGCAAGACCACGCAGTTGCCGAAAATCTGCCTGGAACTGGGCCGTGGCCGGACTTCCCTGATCGGCCACACCCAGCCTCGTCGCCTGGCGGCGCGCACGGTGGCCGCGCGCATTGCGCAGGAGTTGCAGACTACGCTGGGTGACCTGGTCGGCTACCAGGTGCGTTTCACCGATCAGGTGACGGAAAACACAGCGATCAAACTGATGACGGACGGCATCCTGCTGGCGGAGATGCAGCACGACCGGCTGCTGCGCAAGTACGACACCCTGATCATTGACGAGGCCCACGAGCGCAGCCTCAATATCGATTTCCTGCTCGGCTACCTCAAGCGCATCCTGCCACAGCGTCCGGACTTAAAACTCATAGTGACCTCGGCGACCATAGATCTGGAGAGCTTCTCCCGCCACTTCAACGACGCACCGATTATCGAGGTGTCGGGTCGCACCTTCCCCGTGGAAACACAGTACCTCGGGCTCGAGTCTGCGGAGGACGACGACAGCGTGACCGCGCAAATCGTGTCGCTGGTAGCGGATATCGATGCCGGCCAGTTCGGTACGCGCGGCGATATCCTGGTGTTTCTGCCGGGTGAGCGCGATATTCGCGAGCTGGCGAAAGCGCTGCGCCAGGCCACGGAGCTGGATATCCTGCCGCTGTATGCCAGATTGAGTCAGTCCGAGCAGAACCGGGTGTTCGACCGCTCCGGGCGCAAGTCCGGTATCCGGGTAGTGCTGGCGACCAATGTCGCGGAGACCTCGTTGACCGTGCCCGGTATTCGCTATGTCATCGATCCGGGCGAGGCGCGGATCAGCCGCTACAGTCACCGCACCAAACTGCAGCGCCTGCCGATAGAGCCGGTGTCACAGGCCAGCGCAGACCAGCGCAAGGGCCGCTGCGGACGGGTCGGACCCGGGGTTTGCCTGCGCCTGTACAGCGAGCAGGACTACCTTAGCCGGCCGCGCTTCACTGACCCGGAAATCCAGCGCACCAACCTCGCCGCAGTCATCCTGCAAATGCTGACACTGGGCCTGGGCGAGGTGGAGCAGTTTCCATTTATCGATCCCCCCGATGCCCGCATGGTGCGCGACGGCTACAAATTGCTGCAGGAACTGGGCGCGGTCAGCCGCGACGGCACCCTGACCGATGTCGGCAAACGCATGGCCCGCCTGCCGGTGGACCCGCGACTGGCGCGGATGGTGTTGGCGGCGTCGGAGCAGGGCTGTCTGCAGGAAATCCTGGTAATCACCAGTGCGCTGACGGCACAGGATCCGCGGGAGCGGCCACCGGAGAAGCAACAACAGGCGGACCAGATGCACGCCAGGTTTCGCCACCCGCGCTCGGACTTCATGGCCTGGCTCAACCTCTGGCGCTATTACGATGAGCACCGCCAGGCCCTGAGCCAGAACCAGCTGCGCAAGTTGTTGCAGCGCGAATTCCTGTCCTTCCTGCGGCTGCGCGAATGGCGCGACATCCACATGCAACTCAGTATCGCGTGCCGCCAGCAGGGGCTGAAAGCGGCGACCGCGCTGCCTGATGACGAAAACTACCAGGGTATCCACACCGCACTGCTGAGCGGGCTGTTGAGCAATATCGCACAGCACGATGAGAAGCGGGATTACCTGGGCAGCCGCAACCGCAAGCTGCAGATCTTTCCCGGTTCCTCACAGGCGCGAAAACCACCAAAATGGCTGGTGGCTGCCGAAATCGTCGAGACCTCAAGGGTGTTTGCGCGGGAGGTGGGCGCGATCGAACCCGAGTGGGCGCTGGGCATCAACCCGGATTTGCTCAAGCATCACTATTACGAGCCACGCTGGCAGTCGCGTCGCGGGCAGGTGGTTGCCAGTGAGAGAATCAGCCTGTACGGGCTCACGCTGGCCGATAAACGCGTGGTGCACTACGGCCCGCTGGCACCCGCGGAAAGTCGCGAGCTGATGATTCGGGAGGGGCTGGTGGCCGGTAATTTCCGCCAGTACCCGAAGTTCCTCAAGCACAATCGGCAATTGGTGCATGAGCTGGAAGAGCTGGAATCGCGCACACGTCGGCGCGATATCCTGGTGGACGAACAGGTCTTGTTCGACTTTTACGATGAGCGCCTGCCCGAGGCAATGGTGACCGCGGCGTCCCTGCGCAACTGGTTGAAACGCAACCCCGAGGGCGAGCGCTCGCTCTATATGACGCGGGAAGTGCTGGTCGCCCGTGATCCCGGCGCCGAGGTGGGTGAGCAGTTCCCAAATTACCTGGAATGGGAGGACATGCGCTTCAAGCTCAGCTACCAGTTTGAACCAGGGCAGGAGGCGGATGGCGTCTCCGTGACGATTCCGGTGGCGCTGCTGAACCGGGCGCCGCGCTACCTGTTTGACTGGCTGGTGCCGGGCCTGTTGCGTGAGAAGTGCATCCAGCTGGTAAAGGGTTTGCCGAAGGAGAAACGCAAACACCTGGTGCCAGCGCCGGATTTTGTCGACCGCGCTCTGCAGCAAATGCCGCCTGCGGATGCCGATCTGCTGGCGTGCCTGGCAAAACGGTTGTCGGCACTGGGTAACATCGCCGTGCACAGCGATGACTGGGCGCGCCAGACGCTCGACGACTACTACCACATGAATGTCCGCGTGGTGGATGCCCAGGGGCATTTGCTGGGCCAGGGCCGCGACCTGCGCGAACTGGTGCGCCGCTTTCGCGAGGATACGCGGCAGAGTATCAGTGCCAGCCCCCAGTCCTCCCCCGCGCGCCAGGGCATCACGCGCTGGGATATGGGTGAGCTGCCCCGGGAGTGGCGGTTTCGCCAGGCGGGAATTGATATCGTCGCCTACCCGGCTCTGGTGGACAAAACAGAGAGTGTTGCGATTGAACTCTGCGACTATCCGGGCGAGGCGGCCGCCCGCCACCGACTCGGGGTCCTGCGCCTGCTGCGACTGGCCGGGGCGCAGCAGGTCAAGTTCCTGCGTAAACAACTGCTGCGTGGCAATGAATCTCAGCTGATGCTGGCCGGTGCGCAACTGGAGCGCAGTGCGCTGGTGGAAGACCTGATCGACGCCGCGTATATGCAGGGCATTTCAGCACAGCAGACGCTGCCCTACAGTGAGGCCGATTTTCAGCAACTGGAACAGTCAGGCAGGGCCGAGGTTGTCACTCGCGCTAACGACATTGAGGCGGCGCTGCTGAACGCACTGCGCGTATTGGCTGATATTCGCCGCAGGCTGCTGGCGCTCGATCCAGGCAAGTGGCGCGATACTCGCGACGATATTGAGGCCCAGCTGTCGCGGTTGTGGTGTGAATCCTTTCAGCGCGATACCCCCGCCGAGTGGCTGGCCCAGTATCCTCGCTATATGAAGGCGCTGCAGCAACGCCTCGAGCGATTGGCGGGGCAGTATCCCAAGGATCAGAAATATACCGCCTCGCTCGCGGTGCTCAACCAGCCGCTGCAGGAGGCCGTCCAGAGACGTCCTGAATTACTGCTGCTAAGTCCCGAAGCCTGCACCTACCGCTGGATGCTGGAGGAGTTTCGCGTTTCCCTGTTTGCCCAGAACCTCGGCACTCGCCAGGCAGTATCGCAGAAACGCCTGCAGCAACAGTGGCAGACTGTCAGCCAGTACCTGCAAAGAAACCCTCATTAAAGTAGGGGAATGAGCCGGTGGTTCTCGTTTTTTCTAAACTGTGCGCGGAAACTTATCGTTTGCTATCCTGTCATAACCGACAGGAGGTTGACTTCAGTGCGCTCTGCACTGGGTTTGCTTCGTGTTGTTTGGTATACAAACCTTGTTTTCTCAGACCACTGACAGGAAATTATTATGGCTAATTCAAAAAAACCGCTGGCAGCAGCACTGGGTGCCGCATTTCTGGCAACGTCCATTGCGCCTCTGGTAACTGCAGAGACGAATCCGTTTTCCGCGCAACAATTGAGTGGCGGTTACAACCTGGCTAACTACGACAAGCACGAAGAGGGCAAGTGTGGTGAAGGCAAGTGCGGCGATAGCAAAGCTGGCGGCGAAGGCAGCTGCGGTGGCGAGAAGGCCGACGGTGAAGGCAGCTGCGGTGGCGAGAAGGCCGACGGTGAAGGCAGCTGTGGTGGCGAGAAGGCCGGCGGTGAAGGCAGCTGCGGTGACAAGAAAGCCGATGGTGAAGGTAGCTGCGGCGGCAACTAGTGTCGCAGTCTGACCGGGTGCTGCAGGGAGCGGGACTCGGGTTACGGCGGGCCCTGTTGGGCCCGCTGTCATCCATGGACCAGGGAGAGGTCGATTTTATGGAGGCCGCACCGGAGAACTGGATCGGTGTTGGCGGCCGCTTTGGCAAACAGTTTCGGGCCCTGGCTGAGCGCTATCCGCTGGTGTTGCACGGCCTGTCACTCGATATCGGTGGTCCCGATCCCATCGATACCGACCTTGTGTGTGCAGTGCGTGAACTGATGCGTGAGGTGAATGTCTCGCTGTATAGCGAGCACCTGACATACTGTGCCGCCGAAGGGCATTTGTACGATCTGCTGCCGATTCCGTTCACCGAGGAAGCGGTGCACCACGTGGCAGCACGGGTGCGCCAGGTACAGGATATTGTCGGCCAGCCCATCGCGCTCGAGAACGCCTCGTACTACGCGCAGGCCCACACCGAGCTGACGGAGGCGCAATTTATCAATGCGGTGCAGCAGGAGAGCGGCTGTGACCTGCTGCTGGATGTGAACAACATCTATGTCAACGCGATCAATCACCGCTACGATCCGCACGAGTTTCTGGATGCGCTTTCGCTGGAGCGAGTGCGGTATATCCACATTGCGGGCCATTTCGATGAGGCACCGGACCTGAAGGTGGACACGCACGGTGCGGATGTGATTGATCCGGTGTGGGCGCTGTTGGTGGCCGCCTACCAACGCCTCGGCCCGGTGCCCACACTGCTGGAGCGGGATTTCAATTTGCCGCCGTTACCACAACTGCTGCAGGAGGTGGCTCATATTCGGGCACTGCAGCAGGGCGAGCAGTGCCGTGTCCCTGCAGAGGCGGCGCGCTAGCATGAGCGATTCAGCGTTGAAATCCAGTCAGCTCTCGATGGCTCGGTATCTGCGAAACCCCGGTCGCTATCCACCGCCGGCCGGGATAGAGCCGCGCCGACTGAAAATCTACGAACGGCTGGTGTACAACAATATCGAGGGTTTTATCAGTGGCGGCTTTCCGGTGCTGCGCACGCTTTACGAGGACGCGGCCTGGCATGCGCTGGTACGCGCCTTTATCGATCAGCACAGCTGCCATACACCCTATTTCCTCGAAATCAGCCAGGAGTTCCTGCAATTCCTGATGCACGACTATTCGCTGCAAGCGGCCGATCCGCCGTTCATCGCAGAGCTGGCCCACTACGAGTGGGTGGAGTTGGCGCTGGATATCTCTGAAGAGGTGCTGCCGCCACCTGTGGTGGTGGAGGATATACTGGCCGCGACAGTGCAACTGTCGCCACTCGCCTGGTCGCTTTGCTACCGCTACCCGGTGCACAGAATTGGCCCTGCGTTCATGCCCCGGCAGGTTGCTGCCCCGACGTATCTGGTGGTTTACAGGGGCCGCGACGACAAGGTCGGTTTTATTGAGCTCAATGCGGTTACCGCCCGCCTGCTGGAGTTAATCCGCGATAACACAGGCGCGACAGCCGGCGCGTTGCTGGTGGCGCTGGCCGATGAGATGGCGCAACCCCATGACCCAATACTGGCCCATGGCGCGGAACAACTCACGCAACTGGCGGCGCGCGGCGTGGTGCTGGTGCCAGCGTCAACCCCCTGAATAAGGGCGGATTCACCAGTTGAACCGAAAGCGACGTGCGCGTAACATCGGCTTTTTTGTTTCTGGCAAGTGTCTGAAATGTCCTTACTGCGTTGCATGTTGTTGCTGTCGATAGCACTGCCTGGGTGTCCCGTATGGGCGGCGCAGGGCGATGAACAGGATATCGACCCGTGGGAACCCATGAATCGTCGCATATTCAGTTTCAATGAGACGCTCGACGATTACGTACTCCTTCCCGCAGCCAAAGGCTATCGCTATGTGATGCCGGATCCCGCAGAGCGCGGTGTGACCAATTTCATCTCCAATGTGTACGAGTTCAATTCCTTCTTTAATTCCCTGCTCCAGGGGCGCCCCGGCAACGCATTGCAGAGTGCGGCACGCTTTCTGGTGAATACCACCGTGGGGCTGGCGGGTTTCATTGATGTTGCAACGCCGATGGGGATTGAGCACAGCCCGGCTGATTTCGGGCAGACCCTGTATACATGGGGGGTCGATTCTGGCCCGTACCTGATGTTGCCTGTGTTTGGTCCGCATACCGTTCGCAGCAGTGCGGGCTACTTTGTGGATACCTACACCTCCATTCCCGGCCTGCTGGAGGACAAAGAGTGGGCCTATCTGTTCTGGACGGTGGAAGCGGTCGATCTGCGGGCCAACCTGATCAAGGCGGACGAACTGGTGACAGGGGATCGCTATATCTTCATTCGCAATGCCTACCTGCAGCGCCGTCAGTACTTCCTGACGGGAGAGATCCAGGACAGCTTTACCGAGCAGGAAAAACCGGAAGATTATCTGGAATTCTGATGCTGGCACCCGCTCCTGGAGCTGGTGTCTGCCCGTCCGTGGGTAAAATTGTAAAATCCTGCCAAAGCGTAATTGCCGCGGTTGCCTGTCCCTCGCGATGGGCGTAGTGTCACGTCCAACACATGATTAAAGCCCGCTATGACTGCTTCCCACGGCAATGTACTAATCGTTGATGACATTCCCGACCGCGCCGATTCGATGGCCCGTTTGCTGATGTCTGCTGGTTTCAACGTAGAGATAGTCACCGATGTCAGCAACACCGTGTATTCTCTCGGCGCTGACAGTGAGGTGGACGTTATCTTATGTGAACTGGATCTCAAGAATTTCTCCTGGTCTGATGCCCGTCGCGCGTTGCGTGACATGGATGTACAGGTGCCGTCGATCATGTTCTGCGACGTGGCTGACCCGCAAACGATGATGACCGCGCTGCGACTTGGCGCCAGCGATTTCTTCCTGCGCCCGATCGAGGACACGGACGCCTTGATCCGCTCCATCAAGCGCTGTGTGCAACAGCGAAACCTGCGCCGGGAACTGCGCGAGTCGAGGCAGCGTCTCGAAGCCGCGAATATGGAGCTGCGCGGCACAGTCAAGATGCTGGAACAGGATCAACAGGCGGGTCGCCAGGTGCAGATGCGTATGCTGCCGGTAACACCCATGGTGCTGAACGACTACGTATTCAGCCATACGGTGATTCCCTCGCTCTATCTCAGCGGCGATTTTACGGATTACTTTACCGTGGGTGAGCACTACGTGATATTTTTCATGGCCGATGTGTCCGGCCACGGCAGCTCTTCCGCGTTTGCGACCGTGCTGTTGAAAAACCTGTTTGCCCGCAAAAGATCGGATTACTCTCGCCATCGCAGCCAGTCGATACTGGAGCCTGTTTCCATGCTACAGCACGCCAACAAGGAGCTGCTGGAACTGGGTGTGGATAAATTTGCCACGATGGTGGTTGGATTGCTCGATATGCGCCAGAATACGTTGCGGTATAGTGTCGCCGGACACCTGCCGCTGCCGGTGCTGGTGTCCAGTGCGGGTGCCCGGTATCTGCAAGGTGAAGGGGCCACTGTGGGCCTGATGGAGGACGCAGCGTATGAAGAGCATGTCATTGATTTGCCGGATAGCTTCATGTTGGCGCTCTTTTCCGACGGCATTCTGGAAATCCTGCCGCAGATGAGCCTTATCGAGAAGGAAGAGTATTTCCTCAAGGTCTTCGAGGAAACGTCGGATTCGCCAGAGCAACTGGCAAAGCATCTCGGCCTGGATCACGTCGAGACGGCGCCGGACGATATCGCGGCGCTTTTTTTGATCAAGCGTGGTTGATATGACTCAGGGGCGTATTCTTGCAGCTAGCCAGGACGGCGCTTATGTTATTCGACTCGAGGGCGATGTGCGCCTGACACTGTGTACCACCATAGACGATTACGTCGACAAAATGTTTGCTGACCCGAATTTTGCGAGTGTCTGGGTCGATTTGTGCGAGGCCGAGGGTATCGACAGCACCACGCTGGGCTTGCTGGCCAAGCTGGCGCTAAAGGTCAAGGAGCGATTTGGCTTCACTCCCGCGATTTACTCTTGTGATCCCGGCATCAATCGCCTGCTCAGGAGCATGGCGTTTCACCGCCTGTTCGAATTGCATGAAGAGTCTTGCAGCAATCCCGACGACATTGAAGAGATTCCCACTGTGATCGGCAGTGAAGATTCCGTGAAGCAGAAAGTGATTGAAGCTCACCGTGTCCTGATGGGAGTCTCGGAAGAAAATCGCGATCGCTTCAAGGACCTGATCACAGCCCTGGAGTGCGGCTGACCTACATTTGCGCTGCCAGCTTGCAGTGGATGTAGTTGGAATGTGGCACGTAGATCAGATCCGCGACGTTGCGAATCAGGTGTTCCTCGTACTTGTCCACATCTCCGTCCGCGTAAGCGACGGTCCACATGGCGCTGACCAGCGCCACTTTTTGTTCCAGGCTCCACCCCTCGTTAATCACGCGCGTAAACTCATAGAGTGACGTCGCATCCTCAACGCGCTCCTGCGCGGCGGACACCAGGTTGTGTACTTCGGCCGGTTCCAGTTCAAGCACCGAGGGAAGTAACTGGGTCAGCTTGTCGATCTCGATGCTGCTCTCGTTGAAATCTGCACGGGCGGTTTCAACCAGAAGTGCGGCGGCGGCCAGACGCAGATTGCGCTCCCGGGATTCCTCACTTTCTTGCGGTGCGTGTTCGAACAGGGATTTCAGTACATGAATCATTGTGAACCTATCAGTTGCTCCAGTTTTAATTGGTCGGCGACGAAGTTGCGGATGCCCTCCGCCAGTTTTTCAGTCGCCATCGCGTCCGTGTTCAGGTCGTAGCGGAACTCCGCTTCCGTGGGTTGCCATTTACCATCGTCACTGCGGGCATCGGCAGCGCTCAAGCGGCGCGGCAGTGCGCCGTTGTCGCTCGCCAGTTCCTCCAGCAAGGCGGGGCTGATGGTCAGCCGGTCGCAGCCCGCCAACGCTTCGATTTCACCACTGTTGCGGAAGCTCGCACCCATTACCACCGTCTTGTATCCGTGCTGTTTGTAGTAATTGTAGATGCGGGTCACCGACTGCACGCCAGGATCATCCATAGCGTCTTTCAGCACCATATCGGTATTGGCTTTGTACCAGTCGAGAATGCGTCCGACAAACGGCGACACCAAAAATACCCCGGCGTCCGCACAGGCGACGGCCTGGCCAAAGCTGAACAGCAGTGTCAGGTTGCAGTTGATGCCCTCCTGTTCGAGTTGCCTAGCGGCGCGGATACCTTCCCAGGTGGAGGCCAGTTTGATCAGTATGCGCTCCGGTCCGAATCCGGCCTCTGCATACATGCCGATCAGCTTCCTGGCGCGTTCTATGGAGGCTTCAGTATTGAAAGACAGGCGGGCATCCACCTCGGTGGAGATCCGGCCCGGTATGATGCCGAGAATCTCGGCGCCGACATCGACGGCGAACCGGTCTGTGCAGTGGGTGAGTTGCTCGCTGGCGCTGCCGCCCTGGTCGCTGGCCCATTGCCTGGCCCGGGACAGCAGTGGCTGAAACTGCGGCAGTGCGGCCGCTTTCAGCAGCAGCGAGGGGTTGGTGGTTGCATCGCGGGGCGCGTAGCGGCGGATAGCCTCAATATCACCCGTGTCGGCAACGACATCGGTCATTTCTTTTAGCTGGTCGAGTTTGCTGTTCATGGTTATTTGCTATCCATAGTTTGCTACCAGTGCGTAGGCCTGCTCGAGCACTTCAATACCCGCCTCTTTCCGGTAGGCGTTCTCGCTCAGGTGGCGGCGGAACTTCCTGGCTCCCGGAACTCCCTGGTACAGGCCAAGGATATGGCGGGTAATATGGTTGAGTGATCCGCCGCGCGCAAGTTGCTGCTGCGCATAAGGTATCAGCGCAGCGATAATATCATCGCGGGATTGGGCTGGTTTGTCCATCCCGAACAGTGCCGTATCGACCTCTGCCAGCATCCAGGGGTTCTGGTAGGCCTCTCTGCCGAGCATCACGCCATCGACGTGTTGCAGGTGGTGCCGGCATGCGTCAATTGTCTGGATGCCCCCATTGATAACGAACGTAAGCTCTGGAAAATCGTTTTTCAGACGGTACACCCAGTCATAGTTGAGTGGGGGAATCTCGCGATTTTCTTTCGGCGACAGCCCCTGCAGCCAGGCCTTGCGCGCATGCACGATAAACACCGAACAGCCCGCGGCAGCCACCGGCGCAACGAACGCCAGCAGTTCTTCATAGGATTCCATTGCGTCTATGCCGATACGGTGCTTCACCGTTACCGGTATGTCACAGCTGTCAAGCATGGCTTTGACACAGTCCGCGACCAGTGCCGGCCGCGCCATAAGGCAGGCGCCAAACATACCGGACTGTACGCGGTCAGAGGGACAGCCGCAGTTGAGATTGACCTCGTCGTAACCCCACTCCTGCGCCCAGCGGGCACAGCGCGCGAGATCCTGGGGATTGCTGCCGCCCAGTTGCAGGGCCACCGGGTGCTCTTCTGTGTTGTAGTGTAAAAAGCGCTCACGGTCGCCGTGGATCAGTGCCCCGGTGGTAACCATTTCGGTATAGAGCAGCGCCTGCCGTGTCAACAGGCGCCAGAAAAAACGGCAGTTGTGGTCCGACCAATCCATCATCGGCGCAATGGAAAAACGCCGGTGTGTCGCAAGTGTTGCTGTGTCGGTCGTGGCCACCGTTTACCTATCCCAAGTCAAAAGCTGTCGAGGTCTGCTCGGTCGTTAATCTACCATTTTGCCCGTGCCCGGAGGAGGGCCGGGGGCGAAGAATATTCGCGGTGCCTTCCTGGCGCTCCCCGCTGCCGTCTAGAATGTTTTCAGTGTGCTCGATCGAATCTGCAGTGGCTGGTAGCCGAATATCGCGCTGAGATGGTGCAGATAAGCATGCTGGCCGTACTGTCGCCACTGCGCGTTCAGGCGGGAATCCACATTCTGGTAGTGTTGCAGCAGGGCAGGGTAGTCCACCTCTCCCGCGAGTTGATGTTCCCGGCTCAGTTCCTGTACCAGCATCAGCCAGGTCTGGCTGGCGCCCATTATGAAGTAAGGCCATGAACGCTGTATTTCTATCGGCCACTCCGGATCGCTGGTAAGTTCCAACCGGCCAAGTTCCTCGGGGCTGCGCTGCGCAAAGCGCACCTTGTCGATCATGTTGTTGTCGAGTAGCCACTGCGTGAGCGGTGCGGAGGCTATTTCCTCGTCGATACGTGCAGCCGTTGCCTTGTCGGCATAAAAAATCAGGCTGAACTGGTTGCCGGCGTCGCCGCGGCCGGCGCGGCGGTGGAAGCGCCACAGTGGCATGTCTGCCTGGTTCTCAATGATGACAGGCAGGTACAGTTGCTCCGCGATCAGCAGGTGTGCTGAGAAGTCGGGTGTTGCATCGTCCGGCCAGGTCAGCCGTATCCGCATCTGCCACCAGAAGCGCTCAGCCTGCTCGGCGTCGAGCGCGGCCGCTGCGGGCTCAAACGGCGCTGCGGGCTGTACCTGAAGCGCTGGTGTGCAGGCCGCCAGCAGCAAGCTGGCGAGCAGCAGACCTATCTTAACTCTCTGCAACATGTGAGTGTGTCTCCAACTGCCAGCGATACGTTTTGCGCCAGCTGATAAATCCCCAGACCGATAGCACACTGTAAAGTGCAATCAGTGCGGCGTAAATATCCAGGCTGCGGTCGTGGTATAGCCATACCGATGTCAGGTTGATCAGTAGCCAGTAGAGCCAGGCCTCCATCACCTTGGTGATCTCCATAAAGGTCGCCAGAATACTGAAAATCGTGGTGAAGGCGTCCACGAGTGGGCGTTCGGCGTCGCTGTAGTGCTGTACGGTGTAGCCCAGCGCCAGCGCGAGAATGCTGCCCAGCAGTACGGCCCACCAGTGCAACCGCGCCGGCCATGTCACTACCGGGTTGTCGTTGGTCTGTAAGCGCTGGTGCCAGCGAATCCAGCCCCAGGCGCCCATCACGGCGAAAAACGCGTACAGGAACGCCTCTGAATACAGTCTTGCATCGATAAACAGGTAGATACTCAGCACACTGCCGATAATGCCGAAGGCCCAGCAGATAATCTTTTCCCGAATCAGGAATACCACGTATAACAGGTTGGCAGCGGTGGCCAGGATTTCTACAATCAGCGCTGTTGATAAGTTGCTTTCCATTAATGTTCAACCTCTGGAGAAATCAGTGCATGGTGGTGACTGCCGGGATGCATTATTCGTGACCGCCCGCGACATCGATCCGGCGCTTATACTCACCGATATACCGGTGTTGCCAGTGGCGCCCATCTTGCAGGCAACCGAAGGTTTCATGCAGTCGACAATGTGCTGCCGTCGCGGTTATCTGCAAAAACGCTATGGCTTCGGCTTTGACGGCTACTCCCATTGCGGGCAGGCGGACAGTACGCACCAGGCGCCGGATGACCTGCTGCATACGTTTGTCTTTTCCGACGCGTACTGTCCCGAACAGTATCCGCAGGCATTTCAGCCCTATATCCGCGAGTCGTGGCCGACACTTACCCGGCAATTGCGAAGGCTGGAAACCGCGATGCTGGACGCGTTGCCCGTCGACCTCACGCACTGGTACCAGCAGTCTGTCGGTCATATGATGTCCGCCAATTACTATCCGCCACAGCAGCATTTCAATGCGGTTGCCGCCGGCAATACCCGCTTGTCCGAGCACCCGGACGTGTCCCTGTTCACTGTCTTTCCGTTTGGCCTGGACAGTGCATTTGAGTATGAAGACAGGCACGGGCAGTGGCATCCCGCACCGGAGACAGACACCATGATTGCCTTTCCCGGCTATCTGCTTGAATGGATGAGCGACGGTCGGATAAAGGCACTCAACCATCGCGTGCGTCTCGACGCGGATCCTGCGCGCAAGCGCTATTCCTTCGCCGTGTTTTCGATTCCGATGCCCGATGCGACAGTGTCCCGGGTGCCGCTCGCGCCCGGTGAGTCCCCGCTGCATCTGACAGCCCAGGCCTACTTCGAGCAGTATGGCAGTCTCTGGGACTACTAGGCACGGCGTCGCGCAGTTGCATTAGAATGCGTAGGTGAGTTCAATGCCGTAGGTGCGCGGTTCCCCGAGCTGAATGTAGGTCTCATTCTGGTAGGCACCGAAATCGTCGCGTGGGTCATTGCCGAAATACAGGCCGTGTACCGCAAAGTCCTGATCGGTAATGTTTCGCCCCCATACAGTGACACCGATATTGCCACGCTGCCAGTGCAGGCTGGCATTGAGCAGGTCGTAGCTGTCCAGCTTCCCGTCGTGGTAATAACCGTAATAGCTGTCCCCCCGGCCCTCAACTTCAATGTGGCCACTCCACGCATCGTTGAAAGCAATACGGGTTCCGACGTTGTACTGGTACTTGGGTGATTTCGCCTGGTCGCGGTTGTGCTTGGTAACAAATTGCCACTGATCGAGGTCAAATGTTTCCACAGAGTCCACCTCGGCATGCAGCAATCCGACATTGGCGAACAGTTCGATATGGGTATTCAGCGCGAACGTGCTCTCGACTTCCAGGCCGTAATTGTCAGCATCGCTGGTTGAATCCAGGTAGCCGATCCAGAGCCCGGCGGCGTCGTCCCACATCCAGTTCTCGAGCTGGGCGTTGCTCCTGTGGGTATAAAACACAGCCGCGCTGAGTGACAGGCGCTGGTCAAACTGCTGCGTTTTAATACCGATTTCTGTGTTCAGGAGGCTCTCGTCGTCAAAGCTGAGTTTGCCCTGCGTAAAGCCCTGGAACACCGGCGACATAAAGGGCTGGTTGGCGGTTGCGGTGGTATTCACGCCGCCGGGTTTGGCACTGCGTGTGAGCGTGGCATACACCATTGAGTCGTCGCTGAGAGTGTAACGCGCACTGAGTTTGCCATTCCACAGGTTGTCGTTGTTGGCGCTCCTGAACCCGTTGCTGTCGCGGTAGTTGTCGTCAACACGCTCCAGACGCACGCCGCCTACCAGCGTCAGCTGGTCGGACACAGCGTACTCGTACTCGCCGTAGATGGCGTATCGATCTGTGTCGTAGTCACTGTTGCTGGACGAATCGCCATACCAGAGGCTGGGGTAGCGGTAGTCGAGGTTTTCGCTACCGTCATTGGCGTACAGCCCGATCACATAGTTGCCAGCGCCAGCGGACAGATTGTCTTCTCCGCCCAGCAGCTGGATGTCTGCGACCAGTCGCTCCCGGTCGCGGTCAAATATTTCCTGGGCTGTCTCATGGCCACCGGAACAGGTGTAGATCTCGCAGAACTCGTCCGATACCCAATCCCCGTCGTAGCGTTGGTGCATGTCCATATCGATGTAACTGACACTGGCCTCGACGCTCAGCGTATCGGCCAGCCGCCATGTGCCGCTGGTCGTCACCGCCAGCACCTGCTGCTCGTCCTTGCCGGGTTGATCCGACCAGGTGGTGCGATTGTTCTCGATTGACCAGGGGTCGTGCCCATTGTCGGCATCGAAATACAGCAGGCCCAGTTCATACAGCGCGGAGTCAGTCGGTGACCACTGCAATCTGCCCCGGGTGGTCAACTCGTCGAAGTTGTTGGTGTCGTCCTTGTCGAGGTTCTCGTTTTCGATATAGCCATCACTGTTATTCTGCTGCACCGCCAGGCGACCCTGTACGGTATCACCCAGTGGACCACTCAGTACCAGCCCCGCGTTGTAGCTGTCGTAGTTGCCGGCGCCGCCGCTCAACTCGCCCTCAAATGTGTCTGTCGGGGCATTGCTGATGATATTGATCATCCCGGCGTGGCCGCTGGCACCGTAGCGCGTGCCCTGTGGGCCCCGCAGTACCTCTACCTGATTGACATCGAACAGCATGCCGGCGTTGACACTGTCGCCCAGCTCCAGGTTGTCCAGGCGCATACCGACGGACGGGTAGTATTTCGGGTCATAGTACTGTTCGAGATCGCCGATGCCGCGTATTTGCACGAAACGGCTGCGCGATGCGCCGGAGGCCCAGGTGACGTTGGGCACCGCGTTGAGGACATCCTCCAGATGTTGTGCGGCGCGGTCGGTGATGGTGCTCTGGGAGATCACACTGACACTGCCGACGGTTTCCATCAGCGTGGTATCGCGAAAATTCGCGGTGACGACAATTTCTTCGAGTTTGGGACTGTTGGCAGTCAACGCACTGGGTGAGCCAGATATACCGGCCAGCGCCAGCAGGGGTGCCAGGATTACAAAAGGTTTGGACATGATGAGCCTCTATAAAGTCAGAGACCCGGGCAACGACGTCAGATCGGTTCGATTACACCTATTCCTACGCCGGTATTAACCGGATCAGGTTCAAGGGTTCGTTTGTTACCAGCACAAACATCTCAGGCCGTAGCCACCCCTTAGGATGAGCGGGGAGTATAGGTTGTGGACGGCAAAAATTAAAGCGGTGTTTGCGAGATAGTGGTTTATGCACGTTCACTGTGCTATCTAGGGGTACACAGATATCGCTTGCGTGGAGGCGGTGACATCGATGCTATTCAATGATGCAGATTGCCTGGCGCTGGTGCAGCGCTCACCGGCGGCGGTTGCTGCACATGACAGGCAAGCCTGGTTGGCGCTGTTTGCCCGCTACAACCTGGTGGAGGACCCGGTGGGCTCTGCGCCCCATATCGGCGGTATTTTTGATGCCAGATCCGGATATCGCTCCAACGCGCACTTGCAGCGCTTCTACCAGACGTTTATTGCGCCGAACGCGATTCGCTTTGAGGTGGATCGGGATATCGTGTGTGGGCTCCATGTCGTTCGCGATCTCACCATAGAAATCACAATGGCGCCGGGTGTGGTGGTCCGCGTACCCGTGCACCTGCTGTATGAACTGACGGTCGAGGACGATGCGCTGAAAATTTTCCGGCTGGCGGCGCACTGGGAACTGTGGCCCATGCTGCGCCAGCAGTTCGCCGCCGGATGGCCCATGTTGCAGGTGGGCGGTGCCTCCACGCTGCGCATGCTTCGCCATCAGGGCATTATCGGTACTGCCGGATTCATGCGCGCGCTGTCCAGTGTCGGCGAGGCGGGCAAACACCAGATCATCCGGTTTGCGCAGTATTTTAACGCCGGCAACGCGGCCGCACTGCAGAGCCTGTTTGCCGCGTCGGGCCCCCGCATAGCCTTCCCCTGTGGGCAGCCCGAAGTAACGCCTGCCGAGTGTACGGCTGAGGGAGGGGAGATACGCCTGGGCAAACTGTTGGCGGCGGGCAATCTGGTGTCGGCCACCGTGGACTACAACAGAGCCGATAAACACTGCCGCGGCGTGGCTTTTTTCGAGCTGGACAAGCGCCGCTTGCGCATTGTAACAGCGAGCTTTTACTGGTCCGTCGCCTCTGCAGCCGTCGATGCCACGGCGTGAATCTGTCGGTAGCGCAGTGGGGTGGTGTTAATCGCGGTAACGCGAGAGTGCGTGTGGGATTTAGCACGCCCACGCCGTATAATCGCGAGTCTGTTTTTTGATACCCCGGAGCCCCATGACCGTACGCACCCGAGTTGCGCCATCTCCCACCGGCGATCCACACGTGGGCACCGCCTACATTGCCCTGTTCAATCTCTGTTTCGCACGCGCCCACGGTGGCCAGTTTGTGTTGCGTATTGAAGATACAGACCAGGCCCGCAGTACGCCCGAATCTGAACAGGCGATTCTCGACTCGCTGCGTTGGTTGGGGCTGGATTGGGACGAGGGCCCGGATGTGGGCGGTGCCCATGGGCCCTATCGCCAGAGTGAGCGAATGGATATCTACGGCGAGTATGCGCAGCAACTGGTGGCCGAGGGCAAGGCCTTTATCTGCTATCGCACCGAGCAGGAGCTGAACGCGCTGCGTGAGGCGCGCCGCGCCGCCGGTACCAGCACCGCCCTGAAACCCTCGGAATTGCGCCTGGGTGAAGCCGAGGTCGAGAAGCGTCGTCAGGCGGGCGATCCCTACGTGATCCGCATGCTGGTGCCGGAAGAGGAGGGCAGTTGTGCGGTAGAGGATATGCTGCGCGGCACGATCGAACTGGACTGGGGCATGGTGGATGCGCAGATACTGCTGAAATCCGACGGTATGCCCACCTATCACCTCGCCAACGTGGTCGACGATCACCTGATGGGTATTACCCATGTGTTGCGTGGCGAAGAGTGGATAAACTCCGCCCCCAAGCACAAGTTGTTGTACGAGTACTTTGGCTGGGACATGCCGCAGCTATGCCACCTGCCGCTATTGCGTAACCCCGACAAATCCAAGCTCAGCAAACGCAAAAACCCGACCAGTATTCTGTACTACCAGAGAATGGGGTTCCTGCCCGAGGCGCTGCTCAATTACCTGGGGCGCATGGGGTGGTCGATGCCGGATGAGCGAGAGAAATTTTCGCTGGCGGACATGGTGGAGCACTTCGATATTCAGCGCGTTTCGCTCGGCGGGCCGATTTTTGATATCGAGAAACTCCGCTGGCTCAACGGCACCTGGATTCGCGAGGAACTGGATGAAACGCAGTTGGCGCAACGCCTGATCGACTGGGCTTTCAATCGCGACAATCTTATGCAGGTTCTGCCTCACGCGCGACAGCGCATGGAAACCCTGAGCGATTTTGCACCGCTGGCGAATTTTCTGGTTGCAGGTACCCTGCCGCTGAGCGAGGACAGTTTTTCCGCTATTCAGGGCGATCGCGTCGATACTGTCAGACACTTGCAGTTTGCACTGTGGCGTCTGGAGGCGCTGCGTCACTGGACGCGCGATGATGTGTGGAAGGAGATGAAGACGCTGGCAGACGAACTGGGCGTCAAGGTAAAGGATTTTCTGGCGCCGCTGTTTATCGCAATTGCCGGCTCCAGTGCCTCGTTCTCCGTGGTGGATTCGATGGCACTGCTGGGGCCGGATATGAGTCGCGCGCGAATACGCCACGCCATTGAGGTGTTGGGAGGCGTGTCCAAGAAAGCGCTCAAGCAACTGGAGAAAGACTACCGCGTATTGAGTGAGGGATAGGTGATGGCGGGCAATATTGCGACCTCGATGATTGCGACCCTGCTGCGCGCCAGCAATGGCATCCAGAGTTCGCCAGCGGCAGTCAAACCCGCGCGAACCCTGCAACTGTTCGATATCGAGAACTGCCCCTACTGTCGCCTGGTGCGTGAGGCGCTGACAGAGCTGGACCTCGATGCGGAGATATTTCCCAGCCCCAAGTCGGGTACACGGTTCAGGCCCCGACTCGTGGCTCGCGGCGGCAAGGCGCAGTTTCCCTATCTCGTCGACCCCAACACCGGTGTGGAGATGTATGAATCCCTCGACATCGTCGCGTATTTGTTTGAGACGTACGGGCGGCGGCAACTGCCGCTTAAGTGGAAGGCGGGCAAACTGCAGACCCTCGGGTCCATGCTAGCCAGTGCGCCGCGAGTAAGTCGCGGTGTGCAGGCCCGGGCCGGGCGCGAGCCGGAACAGTTGCTGGAACTATACAGTTTCGAATCCAGCCCCTACGCCAGGCCAGTGCGCGAGCTGTTGTGCGAGATGGAAATTCCCTATCTGCTGCGCAATTCCGGCCGCACCCGGTTTGAGGAGTGGATACTGCCGCCTGTGCGCCAACGTTTGAATATCCAACCTGACGGTGAGTCCCTGAATCGACGCGTGTTGCAGGAGAAAGAGGGGAGGGTTGCCATCCCCTATCTCCACGACCCCAATACAGGGCGCGGGCTGTTTGAATCTGCTGCTATCCTGCAGTACCTGCGGGCCACGTACGGCGCCTGATTAAAAGCTGTCAGTGGTGGTGACCGCCGGGGCCGTGTACATGCCCATGGGCCAGTTCCTCGGCGCTGGCGCTTCTCGTTTCGATGACCTCAATGTCAAACACCAGTGTCTGGCCAGCCAGCGGGTGGTTGGTATCGATATCCGCAGTATGCCTGCCCGCCTTGACCACAGTGACTGCCCGCATGCCCTCACTGGTGCTGAGCTGGACCACGGCGCCGGGGCGTAATTTGCCCTTGAATGCGAGATGCTTTATCGGCACCCGTTGCACTCGCTCCGGGTCGCGCAGACCGTAGCCCTGCTGGGGACTGATGGTGGCGGTGAAGGTGTCGCCGGCCGCCTTGCCCGTCATCTCCGACTCCAGGCCGGGAATAATATTGTTGGCGCCGTGCAGGTAGGTTGCCGGGTCTCCTCCACGAGAGCTCTCCAGTTCCTTGCCTGTCTCATCGCGCAGGGTGTAATGAAAATTGACTACGGTTTCAGGTCCTATTGGCACTGCCTTTCTCCTTTGCCAGATGCAGTGCAGATAGTAAGGGCTGGCAGCCAAAAGTCCTAGTGTTCGTCGTACCCCGGTGGCGCTGTTGCCCTTTGATCCGCAGTGAGTAACGGGCCGTGTATGGCGCAACCCGCCTGTGAGCGCGGTCGCATTCTGGCCCTGGCAGCCTTATAGCACTTTGATGGTGGCTGCAGTTGGCATTACAATGTGTGGATTATTCCGCTCGACAGTCACTTGTGGACGAAGAATGTCCAGATCCCGTAAGTGGACCGGATTCACGCGGACAGGGGCGGATTTGTATGCTCGAGGTGCGGGTATACCTCCATTGATGATTTTACTGGTTTTGCCTGCAGGCATATTCGACGGACAAAGAAATGAAGAAACTGTTTTTGCACATTGGATTGGGGAAAACCGGATCCTCTGCACTTCAATCGTGGCTTTCCCTGAACTCGGAGGCCCTGTCGAAGCAGGGCGTGGACTACGCCGATCTGGTTCCGCATGCGAAAACGGGAGAGGTATCTTCCGGAAATGGCTACGACTTGCAATTAGCGCTGGTCAACCAGGATTTTGAGGAAGTGGAACGGCTGCTGACCTCAACGTACTTTTTCAACCCCAAAAATAATGTCGCCCTCATCAGCTGCGAACTGTTCCAGGGTATACGTGCACCGTTTGTACAAAAGATTCACGACATCTGTGCGAAGTGCGATATTGACGTAACGGTTGTCGTGTACATCCGCAGCGTGTATGAGCAGCAGTATTCAACCTATCTGCAAGGTATCAAACGAAGCTCTATCGCACATCGCTTCGGTGAAATGAGTTCGGATATCGCTTTTCACCGCTCCGTGGAGTACCTCAGGCGCTATGTGAGGGTGTTTGGCGACAAGGTCATCGCCATCAATTACGATATTGCAAAGAAAGATATTTACGCCTCTCTGGCGGAGATTATCGGGGTGGACATCACCGGGCTGAAAAAGCTGAAGAAAAAGGTCAACAGAAGCCTGACGCTGGAAGAGGCCGAAGTGCTCAGACGAATGAACCGTTTTCACGGCGGTGTGTTTGCGACCAATATTTCGGATTTTGTTATTGCACTGTCGCCCAACATTGAGACTCCTATTGTCTATGATCGAGCTCTGTTACGACGGGTCAGGGATGCTGCCGAAGAGGATCTGCTTTGGGTCAACCAGCAGTTCAGTATTCCCGTGCCGGTTGCCTCCGACAATTATGACGGACATTCCAGTGAAGAACCCCCATCTCTCACTGTTGATTCGTACAAGCCGGTGGTCCAGTGGGCACTGGAGTTTGAGGCCAGCAAGACCCTGCGACCCAAGTTTGCCGATTTTCTGCAACAGTTCGCGGTCTTTCTCGAGGATATTTCCGTCGAGGACGCACAGTCGTTGAAAGACAGGCTCGCCAGCGTTCGCCTTGAGCTTGAAAAAGATGCCAAAGAGGGCGAAGCGATGGCCGATGAAGCCGCACTCCAGCCTCCGGCGGTGGCTGCAGCCGCCAGGTCGCGCGCGCCGGCACACCTTGTCACTTACTTCTATGATCGACAGGTATTAAGCCAGGAACAGCAGATGGAAGTCGGTGCTAAGTTCACAGACTGGTTGTCATCGATCGAAAAGCATGCAGTGGGCAGTACCGTCAATGGTGTCATGAAAACAACGTCGCTGAGCGCGGATGAAACCGACGTCGTTGCCAGGGAAGTGCCGATGGCGGGTTATTCACTGCTCGAACTGGACGATATGGATACCGTATTGTCTCTGGCCGGAAAGTGCCCCCTGCTGGAGGTCGGCGGCGTTATTGAAGTCTCCCGTGCCGTCAACCTTCTCGATATGTGGTAGCCGACACCGTTGCCCGCCGCAACAGCCAAACAGGAATGTGCAGGATGAAAGAGAACGCTGAGCCCGCCAGTGGTGGGCTGTTGGAAGCTGTTAACCAGGATGTCGCCGGGCTGATCAATCACTTGCGCTGTAGCAGTGCCCCGGATGAGGTGCTCGCTGATGCAACCCGCCATATTCGCCAGGCAATGGAATTGCTCACGCCTTGGCTGCAGGAAGGCGACGGTTGGTCGACAGTATCCATCGCGAATGTGATGTCGGGTATCCCCTGGCGAGAAGACGACATCACGTCAGTGATGCCCTACAGCCCCGTGAGTGGAAAGCGCAATGCTATCGCACTGCCGATCAAACTGTGGAAAGTCGCAGACAACGAAGTGCGTGGTGAAGCGGTATTCTCTTCCACCTATGCCGGTCCACCCAATGCGGTTCACGGCGGTATTATCGCTGCGGTGTTTGATGAAATCCTGGCGATGGCCAATGTGATATCGGGAAACGCAGGGTTCACCGGCACGCTGACCATCAAGTACCACGACAAGACGCCACTGAATACACCCGTTGAGTTGCGCGGTATCAATGTGCGTCAGGACGGGCGCAAACAGCTGAGTCGCGGTGAAATGCGGGTGAACGGTAAAGTCACGGCAACCGCAGAAGGCCTGTTCATCTGTGCCGCCAACACTGATCGTTAAGCGGTAGCACCGTTCAACTTTTTTTCAGGGCCAGACCGGCGATTACCGCCGTGATTGTTTCAAAGGCCAGAGCGCCATAGGTATACATGGCGACGGGGTCAACGCTGGTCACTGTCGAGTACAGGCGTGCCGCGGCGAGCCCGCCGATCATTATCAGCAGCGCAGACAGCGTCGGGCGGTAAAAGTCCTTGCGCAGCGCACCCATCAAACAAAAGATCCCGAACCCGAGCTGCAGGCCACCGTACATTGCGCCAATCTCTGCATAGGCGTCGCCATTGGTGATGCTGAGACCGGCGTAGTTCGCTGGCAGATGCGGGTTGAACAAGCACG
>TARA_R110002072_G_scaffold293603_1_pt1 | contig 30649 bp, 26 predicted proteins | sample TARA_R110002072 | Tara Oceans TARA_R110002072 (sample SAMEA4397118) | marine metagenome | biome: Polar Biome; feature: [SRF] surface water layer (ENVO:00010504); material: water (ENVO:00002006), including particulate matter (ENVO:01000060) such as... | depth 5 m
ATTTCAATCGGCAGGGTGGGTCAATTTTCCATCAGCGCCAACAGTTACACCGCAGAAGGCCCTTGAGTGCAGGAATGAGGCAGAAACCTGTACGGCCTTTTGGCATCAAGCAGACTATCCCTCGTTTAGAACGGGAGCAACTTTCGATGGCGGGGAAGCATAATCCTTAAATCGAATGCCGTTTTTATCCAGCGCCGTCGACCGTTTCGTTGCGCAAGCACGGGGCTGGTCAGCCCAGCATGCGGTTCGTTTTGATGAAGCCGCAAGCGAGTCGCAGTCGACTACCCATCACGATTTTTGAGGCTGATGGGCGAAGCTGTTTTGATCGGTTTAAATTGCCGCGCATCACTAGCTCAAAAAATCTCCCAAATTTTGCACCCTCGAAAACCAGATTTTCCGGGCTTTACCTGTAGTTTCACTACATAACCCCCTTACCGAACACTACAAGACTGTTTCTAAAGTACTGATCCAGAACGAAAAACCCCGGCGCTAGGCCGGGGTAGTGGCAGATTTCATCATGACAATAACTTGCACAATCATGACAATTAACCTGCCCGTCGACAGCTGTTTTAGAAGTCCAGGTTGGACACAGCCAGCGCGTTGGTCTCGATAAAGTCCCGACGCGGTTCAACGGCATCACCCATCAGGGTGTTGAAGATCTGATCGGCAGCAATCGCGTCTTCGATACGCACCTTGAGCATGCGGCGTACTTCCGGGTCCATGGTGGTTTCCCAGAGTTGATCCGGATTCATTTCACCGAGACCCTTATAGCGCTGAATGCTGTGGCGTTTGGTGCTTTCGGCCATCAGCCAGGCTAGAGCATCCTTGAACGTGCTGACGTGCTTCTTGCGCTCGCCGCGCTGCACAAAGGCACCTTCTTCCAGCAGGCTGTTGAGCTGATCGCCCAGGGTAGTAACGGTCTTGTAGTCGTTACTGGCGAAGAAGTCGCGGTTGAAGATGATGTAGCTGGAAACCCCATGGGAAACCAGTTCCACCTGCGGCAACCAGAGGTGACGCTCCTGGTCTTCGTGCAGACTGGTTTTGTACACCAGACCGGACTTCTCCATACCCTTGAGGCGCGCATCAAGCAGGCCCAGCCATTGCTCCATAGCTGCCTTGTCCGCCAGTTGCTCGGTTTCCACGCGCGGGATGTAGACGAAGTGCTCGGTGAGCTCTAACGGGTACAGACGCGACAAACGGTTAAGAGTCTTCATCACCAGACGGTAATCGTTGACCAGACGCTCCAGCGCCTCGCCAGACAGACCTGGCGCGCTTTCGTTGACGTGCAGGCTGGCGTCTTCCAGAGCCGACTGGGTCATGTACTCATCCATGGCCTCGTCGTCCTTGATGTACTGCTCCTGCTTGCCCTTCTTGACCTTGTACAGCGGCGGCTGAGCGATATAGATGTACCCACGCTCAACCAGCTCCGGCAGCTGACGGAAGAAGAAGGTCAGCAGCAGGGTACGGATGTGCGAACCGTCGACGTCGGCGTCGGTCATGATGATGATGTTGTGGTAACGCAGCTTGTCGATGTTGTACTCATCGCGGCCGATACCACAGCCCAGGGCGGTGATCAGGGTACCGACTTCCTGGGAGGAAATCATCTTGTCGAAACGCGCTTTCTCGACGTTGAGGATCTTGCCCTTGAGCGGCAGGATCGCCTGGGTCTTGCGGTTACGGCCCTGCTTGGCAGAACCGCCCGCGGAGTCCCCTTCCACGATATAGAGTTCGGAAAGGGCAGGGTCTTTCTCCTGGCAGTCGGCCAGTTTTCCCGGCAGCCCGGCGATATCCAGCGCGCCTTTACGGCGGGTCATTTCACGAGCTTTACGCGCTGCTTCACGGGCGCGCGCAGCGTCGATCATCTTGCCGACTACGGCCTTGGCCTCGTTGGGGTTTTCCAACAGGAAGTCGGAGAAGTACTTGCCCATTTCCTGCTCGACCGCAGTTTTCACTTCGCTGGAAACCAGCTTGTCTTTGGTCTGCGAGCTGAACTTCGGGTCCGGTACTTTTACCGAAATAATCGCGGTCAGGCCTTCACGGGCATCGTCACCGGTGGTGGCAATCTTGTGCTTCTTGGCCAGACCTTCCTGCTCAATATAGGCATTCAGGTTACGCGTCAGCGCCGAGCGGAAGCCGGCCAGGTGGGTACCACCGTCACGCTGAGGAATGTTGTTGGTGAAGCACAACAGGTTCTCGTTGAAGCTGTCGTTCCACTGCAGGGCAACTTCTACACCGACACCGTCGTCACGCTGCACGGTGAAGTGGAATACCTGGTTGACCGGGGTTTTGTTGTGGTTGAGGTATTCAACGAAGGCACGCAGACCGCCTTCGTACTTGAACAGCTCTTCCTTGCCGCTGCGTTCATCCTTGAGCAGGATGCCCACGCCAGAGTTGAGGAACGACAGTTCGCGCAGACGCTTGGCAAGAATGTCCCAGCTGAAATGGATATTGGCGAAGGTGTCTTCGGACGGCTTGAAGTGGATCTGCGTACCGGTAACATCGCTGTCGCCAACCGCGGCGATCGGTGCCTGAGGCACGCCGTGGATGTACGTCTGTTCCCAGATCTTGCCGCTACGGCGGATGGTCAGAATCAGTTCCTTGGACAGGGCGTTAACCACTGAAACGCCTACGCCGTGCAGACCACCGGAAACCTTGTAGCTGTTGTCATCGAACTTACCGCCTGCGTGCAGGACGGTCATGATCACCTCAGCAGCGGAAACGCCTTCTTCCTTGTGCATATCGACCGGAATACCACGGCCGTTATCGCGCACGCTGATCGACTCATCCGGGTGGATGGTGATGGTGATTTCGCTGCAATGCCCAGCCAACGCCTCATCAATCGAGTTGTCGACCACCTCGAACACCATGTGGTGCAGACCGCTGCCATCGTCGGTATCGCCGATGTACATGCCAGGCCGCTTGCGTACGGCATCCAGGCCCTTGAGGACCTTAATGTTATTGGAGTCGTACGTTTGGTTTTCGCTCATGCCTTCACTCCCGGTGGTCGTGGGTCTGGGTAATGCCACCATGTTCCACGTGGAACATGGCAACTGGCGTATCCGTGCGCCAGCCTTCCCTCAACAATTCATGGTCTACACAGGTGATAAACACCTGGCAGTGCAAGTCTTCCAACAATCGGCACAACGCACGGCGATGCTGTTCATCCAGTTCTGACGGCAGGTCATCCACCAGATAGATGCATTGGCCGTGCTTGGCCTGATTGACTAAATGGCCCTGCGCAATGCGCAGTGCACATACAACTAATTTTTGCTGGCCGCGCGAGAGTATCTCGGCAGCATTATGTGACCCTAAACGCAGCCTTAAATCGGCGCGCTGCGGACCTGCCTGGGTGTGACCGAGTTGCTGATCGCGGGTGAGGGTAGAGGCAAGTACCGTATTGAGCTCGCGCTCTTTATCCCAACCGCGGTAGTAACTGAGGGTCAAACCTTGCAGCTCAACCAGCTCATTCAGGGTGCGCTCGAAAACCGGTTTCAGGGCCTGGATATAGGCACGCCGATAACCGTCTATTTCGTCGCTGGCCAGGCACAACTCTCGGTCCCAGGCCGCCTGCGAAGCGGCGTCAAGTGTACCATGCCGCAGCCATGAGTTCCGCTGACGCAGGGCCTTCTGCAGGCGCTGCCAGGCCGGCAGAAAACGAGGTTCCACGTGGAACACCCCCCAATCGAGAAACTGCCTTCGAATCTTCGGCGCGCCTTCGAGCAGACGAAAGCTGTCCGGGTTGATCAGTTGCAGCGGCAAGGTCTCGGCCAGTTGCGCAGCACTGCGCGCATTCTGCCCATCGATACGAATCTGAAATTCACCCTGACGATCCCGCGAAATACCCAGATTGCTTTGCCGACCATCAGACATCTGTACCTGACCGAAAATCGTGCAGGCGAGCTGATCGTACTGAATAACCGGAAGCAAGCGAGTGCTGCGAAAGGAGCGAGCCAGACCCAGCAAATGAATGGCTTCGAGCAGGCTGGTTTTGCCGCTGCCATTGTCGCCGGAAAGGATGTTGATACGCGGAGAGGGGGAGAGGGTCACCGGGTGCAGATTACGCACCGCGGTGACGGTAAAGCGAGTAAGGGACATTTAACTAACAGACCGTTGTAGAACGTAGCGAGCAAAGGTCAAGCAAGGCGGGATCAGTTGAGGAAGCGGAGTGTACGGGTAGTACATGAGCATTCCGAAACTGACCCCAACGCGGCATGGCCGAGCGTAGTAGTTATTCAACGGTCTGTCGGTTACAGACGCATCGGCATAACCACATAAGAGGAGTCGTCGTTGTCAGCTTCTTGCACCAGGGCACTGCTGTTGGCATCGGAGAGAATCAGACGCACCTGGTCGGTGGTCATCACGCTCAGCACGTCGAGCAGGTAGCTGACGTTAAAACCGATTTCCAACGAGCTGCCGTTGTAGTCCACGGCGATCTCTTCTTCCGCTTCTTCCTGCTCCGGGTTGTTGGCCTGAATTTTCAGCAAGCCAGATTCCAGTTGCAGGCGAATACCGCGGTACTTCTCGTTTGACAGAATCGCGGTACGGCTAAACGCTTCACGCAGGCCCTGACGATCAGCAACCACCAGCTTGTCACCACCACGCGGCAACACACGCTCGTAATCAGGGAACTTGCCGTCGACTAGTTTCGAGGTGAAGGTAAACTCGCCGGTGGTAGCGCGGATGTGGTGCTGACCGAGAACGATGCTCACGCTTCCATCTTGTTCAGTCAGCAGACGAGCCAGTTCGAGAATACCTTTGCGCGGCACGATGACCTGGTGGCGTTCAACCTGCTCAATCGCCGCTTCCATCGAACACATTGCCAGACGGTGACCGTCTGTGGCAACGGCGCGGAGGATGCCGGTCTGCACTTCCAGCAGCATGCCGTTGAGGTAATAGCGCACGTCCTGCTGGGCCATGGCAAAGCTGGTGCGTTCGATCAGGCGGCGCAGTCTGCTTTGTACCAGGCTGAAGGTCAGCGAGCCTGGACCTTCTTCAACAGTGGGAAAATCATTGGCAGGCAGGGTGGACAGGCTGAAACGGCTGCGGCCGGCTTTGACCAGCAGCTTCTGCTCGTCGATACGGATATCGATCAGGGCATCAGCCGGCAGGCTTTTGCAGATGTCCATCAGTTTGCGCGCCGGCACGGTGATCTCACCGGACTCCGCTGGCTCTTCCAGGGTGACACGACCAACCAGCTCGACTTCCAGGTCGGTACCGGTCAGCGAAAGCTGCTGGCCTTCGACCACCAGCAGCACGTTAGAGAGAACCGGCAAGGTCTGACGGCGTTCCACGACGCCGGCGACCAGTTGCAGAGGTTTCAACAAGGCTTCGCGTTGAATGGTGAAATGCATGGTCTAGTCCCTTGCCTAGTGGAGTTGCGTATTAGGTTGTAAGCGTACGCAGCAAATTCTTATAGTCCTCGCGGATGTCCGCGTCGGATTCCTTAAGTTCAGCAATCTTACGGCATGCATGCAATACCGTTGTGTGATCGCGGCCGCCGAAGGCATCACCAATTTCCGGCAGGCTGTGGTTGGTCAGCTCTTTCGACAAGGCCATGGCCACCTGACGCGGGCGCGCGACTGAACGTGAGCGGCGCTTGGACAGCAGATCAGAAATCTTGATCTTGTAGTACTCAGCAACCGTGCGCTGAATATTGTCGATGCTGACCAGCTTGTCCTGCAGGGCCAATAGGTCCTTAAGCGATTCGCGGATCAGCTCGATGGTAATGTCACGGCCCATGAAGTGCGAGTGGGCGATAACGCGCTTCAACGCACCTTCCAGCTCACGCACGTTGGAACGAATACGCTGGGCAATAAAGAAGGCAGCATCATGCGGCAGGTCGACTTTGGCCTGATCAGCCTTCTTCATCAGAATCGCCACGCGGGTTTCCAGTTCAGGCGGCTCGACGGCTACCGTCAGACCCCAACCGAAACGTGACTTGAGGCGTTCTTCCAGGCCTTCGATTTCTTTCGGGTAACGGTCGCTGGTAAGAATCACCTGCTGGCCGCCTTCAAGCAAAGCGTTGAAGGTGTGGAAGAACTCTTCCTGGGAACGCTCTTTCTTGGCGAAGAATTGAATGTCATCGATTAGCAATGCGTCTACCGAACGGTAGAAGCGCTTAAACTCGTTGATGGCGTTCAGCTGCAAGGCCTTGACCATGTCCGCGACGAAACGCTCGGAATGCAGGTACACCACCTTGGCATTCGGGTTCTTCGCCAGCAGATGGTTACCCACTGCATGCATTAAGTGAGTCTTACCCAAGCCCACGCCGCCATAAAGGAACAGCGGGTTGTAACCGTGCTTTGGGTTGTCCGCAACCTGCCAGGCCGCTGCGCGGGCCAGCTGGTTGGATTTACCTTCGACGAAGTTATCAAAGGTAAAGGTGCGATTCAGGTAACTGGTGTGTTTCAACCCGCCTTCAACCTGCACCGAACGCTCAGTACGCGCTGGAGCCTGCTGGCTGGCGGCACCGGCCATAGGGTCAAAGCTCGCGCGCGAGGGTTCTGCCTGCGCGGTAGTAGTTGCTGCTGTGTTGACTGCAGCAGGTGCTGGCGTGCTCGGCGCAGCTGACGGGGTACTTACGGCTGCCGCGCGCGGTGTCGAGCTGCGTTTGCTACCTATTAATAAGGAGAGCGCCGGAACCAGACCGTTGGTCCGTTCGGTGAGTAACTCGAGCAAACGGCTGAGGTACTTCTCATTAACCCAGTCGAGGACAAAACGATTCGGCGCATAGACGCGGAGCTCATCGCCTTCGGCTTCGACCTGCAGTGGACGGATCCAGGTGTTGAATTGCTGAGCAGGCAGCTCATCGCGCAGAAGCTCGACGCACTGCTGCCAAAGTTCCACGGACACGGACATCCCCTAAATCGCAAGGCGCGAGGCAAAAAACAGCCATCATTGTAGCCGCCGAGGCTTGAGTTATCCACATGTAAGCTTGCTTATGCGCAAGGAAAATCAACGTGTTAATAGCGATCAAGGCTTATAAGGAAGGTGGGATAAGGGCTGTGGATAACCACCCGCAAGCTCATTGGATAAACCAGGGTAAAACCCGGTGGAAAACCCTGCTGTGGGTAAAATGGCATTCCATCCTCAGCTTGTGCGCTGCTTCCACACAGTTGCAGCACGCCTTTTCGACAGACTTACTCTTGGCTGAACAGCTCTAATCTGTTGGCCTTCAGGTACTTATGCACAGATCAATGGCCAGCTAATAGCTACTAACATTACTAAACATCTTTAAATATTCTCTTCTTTATATTTCTTTATGCAGGAAAAGACTGGTTGGAAATTGACCTGACCCTCGGGTTTCTCTAGAATTGCCGGTCTCTTAAAACGGGGGCCATTCCGGCCCGTAGTCGACCACCCAGGTACCGCACCATGAAACGTACTTTCCAACCCAGCACTATCAAACGCGCTCGCACCCACGGTTTCCGTGCTCGTATGGCCACCAAGAACGGCCGTGCTGTCCTGTCGCGTCGCCGCGCCAAGGGCCGTAAGCGTCTCGCCGTCTAAATTTCGGTCTTGTGGTGAGTCGAGACTTCAGTCGGGAAAAGCGTCTGCTAACCCCCCGACAATTCAAGGCAGTCTTCGACTCCCCTAGCGGCAAAGCTCCGGGCAAAAATGTCCTGCTGCTCGCGCGCAACAACGAACTTGATCACCCCCGTCTGGGATTGGTGATCGGCAAGAAGAGCGTAAAGCTCTCGGTTGAGCGCAATCGCCTGAAGCGCCAAATCCGCGAATCGTTCCGTCTCAATCAGGACAACCTGGTGGGATGGGACATCGTGGTCGTTGCGCGTAAAGGCCTTGGTGATCTGGAAAATATCGAACTGGCTCGCCAGTTTGGCAAACTCTGGAAACGCCTCGAACGCAGCAAGCCAAGCCCGGAAACCGTCGCAACACCCGGGGTGAACGACAGTCCCCATGCGTAAACTGGCTTTGCTTCCCATCCAGTTCTACCGCTACGCCATCAGCCCCTTGATGGCCAGTCACTGTCGTTTCTACCCAAGCTGTTCTTGCTACGCGCTTGAAGCCATTGAACATCATGGCGTCATGCGCGGTGGCTGGCTGACCCTGCGTCGGCTTGGCCGCTGTCACCCGTGGAATCCCGGTGGCTACGACCCGGTTCCCTGCGTGAAAACCTCCCGTTCCTCTTCGATGGCCGAATAATCATGGATATTCAACGCTCGATCCTGATCGTCGCCCTGGCAATCGTGTCCTATATGATGGTTCTCCAGTGGAACCAGGACTACGGTCAAGCTGCCCTGCCGACAGAAATTGCTGCGACCAGCAGCACTGTACCCGGCTTGCCGGATACCACTGCCGCGACCTCAACCCCAGCAGGCGGCGATGATATTCCGAGCGCCACCACTGCCGTTGAGCCCAGCGCCATCAGTGCCGCACCTGCTGCTGCCAGTGATGAGCTGATTCGCGTGAAGACCGATGTACTGGATCTGGCCATCGACCCGCGCGGTGGTGATGTGGTGCAACTGCGTTTGCCGCAATACCCACGTCGTCAGGATCGTCCGGATGTACCTTTCCAGTTGTTCGACAACGGCGGCGAGCGTACCTACCTGGCGCAGAGCGGTTTGATCGGCAGCAATGCACCGGACAAATCCAGCGGTCGTGCCCTGTGGAGCAGCGAGCAGAAGAGCTATGAACTGGCCGACGGTCAGGATCAGCTGCAGGTTGACCTCAAACTCAGCGAAGACGGCGTCAACTACATCAAGCGCTTCACCTTCAAGCGTGGTCTGAACGCTGAATGTGCGGCCAAAGACCAACAGCAGAAGAAACCCGGCTGCGTTGATCCTGCGTCCTATCAGGTGACTGTCAGCTACCTGATCGACAACCAGAGTGGTCAGGCCTGGAGCGGCAACATGTTTGCCCAGCTCAAGCGTGATGGCAGCGACGATCCGTCCTCCACCACCGCGACCGGCACTGCGACCTACCTCGGTGGCGCACTGTGGACTAGCGAAGAGCCGTACAAAAAAGTGTCGATGAAAGACATCGACAAACAAGCCTTCAAAGAAACCGTTCAAGGAGGCTGGGTTGCCTGGCTACAGCATTACTTCGTCACTGCCTGGATTCCAAGCAAAGACAGCACTAACCAAGTACAGACCCGTAAAGACAGCCAAGGCAACTACATTGTCGGCTTTACCGGCCCGGCCATTCAGGTTGCTGCCGGCGCTCAAGGTGAAACCAGTGCAGTTCTGTATGCCGGCCCGAAGCTACAAGGCCATCTGAAGACGCTGTCTCCAGGTCTTGAGCTGACTGTCGACTACGGCATTCTGTGGTTCTTGGCTCAGCCGATCTTCTGGCTGCTGGAAGTTATCCACAACCTGCTGGGTAACTGGGGCTGGTCGATCATCATGTTGACCGTGATCATCAAGCTGATCTTCTTCCCGTTGTCTGCTGCCAGCTACAAATCCATGGCGCGCATGCGTGCCGTGGCACCGAAACTCGCTCAGCTGAAAGAGCAGTTCGGTGACGATCGCCAGAAGATGTCTCAGGCGATGATGGAGCTGTACAAGAAAGAGAAGATCAATCCGCTGGGCGGTTGCTTGCCGATCCTGGTGCAGATGCCGGTATTCCTTGCGCTCTACTGGGTGCTGCTGGAATCCGTGGAAATGCGCCAAGCACCATGGCTGCTGTGGATAACCGACCTGGCGATCAAGGACCCGTACTTCATCCTGCCGATCATCATGGGCGCGACCATGTTTATCCAGCAGCAGCTCAACCCAACGCCGCCGGACCCGATGCAAGCCAAGGTACTGAAAATGATGCCGATCATTTTCACCTTCTTCTTCCTCTGGTTCCCGGCTGGTCTGGTGCTGTACTGGGTGGTGAACAACGTCTTGTCCATCGCCCAGCAGTGGTACATTACCCGCAAGATCGAAGCCGCAGCCAAGGCCGCAGACGCCTAAGCAGTGATTGCTTCTAAGCTGTAACAAACGCCCCTTTTCAGGGGCGTTTTGCTATGTCGTATTCAGGAGAAGCGCATGCCCCCCGTTGTTGAAACCATTGCCGCCGTCGCCACCGCCCAGGGCCGGGGTGGCGTTGGCATCGTGCGTGTTTCCGGGCCGCTGGCCGGCACATTGGCGCAGGCGATCTGCCAACGCGAGTTGCAACCACGCTACGCCCATTATGGGCCGTTCTTCGCCGACGCCAAGCAAGTGCTGGATGAAGGCCTGGCCCTGTACTTCCCTGGCCCCAACTCCTTTACCGGTGAAGATGTGCTGGAACTGCAGGGCCATGGCGGACCGGTGGTGCTCGATCTGCTGCTGCGCCGCTGTGTACAACTCGGCGCACGCCTGGCGCGTCCTGGTGAATTCAGCGAGCGCGCGTTTCTCAATGACAAACTCGACCTGGCACAGGCTGAGGCGATTGCCGACCTGATCGAAGCCAGCTCCGAGCAGGCCGCTCGCAATGCCCTGCGCTCGCTGCAAGGCGAGTTCTCGCGTCGCGTGCATGGCCTGACCGAGCGGTTGATCAGCCTGCGTATCTATGTAGAAGCGGCCATCGACTTCCCCGAAGAGGAAATCGACTTTCTCGCCGATGGCCATGTACTCAGCCTGCTCGATGGCGTGCGTGCCGAACTAGCGGGGGTGCTGCGTGAGGCCGGCCAAGGGGCTCTGCTGCGCGACGGCATGACGGTGGTGATCGCCGGTCGCCCCAATGCGGGTAAGTCCAGCCTGCTCAACGCCCTGGCCGGTCGCGAGGCAGCGATCGTCACCGAGATAGCCGGCACCACTCGCGACGTGCTGCGCGAACATATCCACATCGATGGCATGCCGTTGCACGTGGTGGATACTGCCGGCCTGCGTGATACCGAGGATCAGGTCGAGCGCATCGGCGTCGAGCGTGCGCTGAAAGCCATTGGTGAAGCAGACCGCATCCTGCTGGTGGTGGATGCCACAGCCCCCGAAGCCGATGACCCCTTTGCCCTGTGGCCGGAGTTTCTCGACCAACGCCCTGATCCGTCCAAGGTCACCCTGATCCGCAACAAGGCTGACCTATCCGGCGAGTCAGTGGTGCTGGAAGTCTGCAATGACGGCCACGTCACCATCAGCCTGTCCGCCAAATCCACCGAGGGCCTGGACCTGCTGAGGGAACACCTCAAGGCCTGTATGGGTTATGAACAGACCTCAGAGAGCAGCTTTAGTGCGCGCCGACGCCACCTGGAAGCGCTACGCCAGGCCTCTACACATCTGGAACACGGCCATGCTCAGCTGACCCTGGCCGGCGCTGGCGAACTGCTAGCTGAAGACCTGCGCATGGCTCAGCAAGCCTTGGGTGAAATCACCGGGGCGTTCAGTTCCGATGACCTGCTGGGGCGGATCTTTTCCAGTTTCTGCATCGGTAAATAGGCTGGGCGGCACACGCCGTCTCACCTGCCAACGCATCGCCTAATCCATCAGCTGCACACTATTTCTGATGGATTAGGCGCACCGAATCGTCCGCTGAATCTGCAATTACTCTCTACGCCACCCCATCCGACGTCCTGAAATTCCAACTTATGCCATTCAGGCAGGCCTCCGCTTGGATGCAATAACTACGTCCAGCCACTTATTTATCCACCTAAGCCCTGTGGAAAACCCGGCCTAAGCCCTGCCTATAACCCGGTGATAAAACAGAGGATAACTGCCACTGTGGATAACCATGCATTTCATCCACAGCTTGCGTACGGCAACTGAACAGGCAGATGGCAGGATCAGCACAGACTTTTTAAACGCTGTAAGCATTGAATCCATTGACCTGTAGCGATCTATCCACAGAAAAGCCGTTGCTAAGTAATAAACATATAAACAAGGCTTTATAAAAATTCTCTCTTTTATTCTTTATTAACCGACACACCCGAACAGCGTCCGAGCAAGCTGGCTATTTTTTGTGCAAAAGGCTTCTTTCACACCGGCTAAATCCCTATACTTGCCGCCTTTCCCGCTTTTCAACCCAAAAAGCCCCCCATTTCTCAACAGGCACGAGGTGCGTGGTGGATTTCCCTTCCCGTTTTCAGGTGATCGTCATCGGCGGCGGTCATGCCGGTACCGAAGCTGCATTGGCAGCTGCACGCATGGGGGTAAAAACCCTGCTGCTGACCCATAACGTGGAAACACTCGGGCAGATGAGCTGCAACCCTGCGATTGGCGGGATCGGCAAGAGTCATCTAGTCAAGGAAATCGACGCCCTCGGCGGCGCCATGGCTGAAGCCACCGACAAAGGTGGTATCCAGTTCCGTGTTCTGAACAGCCGCAAGGGCCCAGCAGTACGCGCCACTCGCGCCCAGGCTGATCGCGTGCTGTACAAAGCCGCGATTCGCGAAACATTGGAAAACCAGGCCAACCTGTGGATATTTCAGCAGGCAGCTGATGACCTGATCGTAGAAAACGACGAAGTCAAAGGCGTAGTCACCCAGATGGGCCTGCGTTTCCTTGCAGATTCCGTGGTGTTAACCACTGGCACCTTCCTCGGTGGACTTATCCACATAGGCCTGCAGAATTACTCCGGCGGCCGCGCTGGCGACCCACCTTCGATTGCCTTGGCACAACGTCTACGCGAGCTGCCGCTGCGCGTCGGTCGCCTGAAAACCGGCACGCCGCCACGCATCGACGGCCGTTCGGTGGATTTCTCGGTGATGACCGAGCAGCCAGGGGATACGCCAACGCCGCTGATGTCCTTCCTCGGTCGCGCGGAACAGCAACCGCGCCAGGTCAGCTGCTGGATCACTCACACCAACGCGCGTACCCACGAAATCATTGCGGCCAACCTCGACCGTTCGCCGATGTATTCGGGCGTGATCGAAGGTGTCGGCCCGCGCTATTGCCCGTCGATCGAAGACAAGATCCACCGCTTCGCCGACAAAGACAGCCATCAGGTATTTATCGAGCCCGAAGGCCTGAATACCCATGAGCTGTATCCGAATGGCATCTCCACCTCGTTGCCGTTCGATGTGCAATTGCAGATCGTGCGCAGCATCCGTGGCATGGAGAACGCGCATATCGTGCGTCCCGGCTACGCCATCGAGTACGACTACTTCGACCCGCGTGATCTGAAATACAGCCTGGAAACCAAGGTGATTGCCGGGCTGTTCTTCGCCGGCCAGATCAATGGCACCACCGGTTACGAAGAAGCCGGTGCGCAAGGTTTGCTCGCGGGTTGCAACGCCGCATTGCGCGCCCAGGGCAAGGACAGCTGGTGCCCGCGTCGCGACGAGGCCTACATCGGCGTGCTGGTCGACGACCTGATTACCTTGGGTACCCAGGAGCCGTACCGCATGTTCACTTCGCGCGCCGAATACCGGCTGATCCTGCGTGAAGACAACGCCGACCTGCGCCTGACCGAGAAAGGCCGCGAGCTGGGTCTGGTCGATGATGTGCGCTGGGCCGCGTTCGAAACCAAGCGCGAAGCCATCGTGCAGGAAGAACAGCGCCTGAAAAGCACCTGGGTACGCCCGGGTACGACTCAAGGCGATGCGATTGCCGCCCACTTCGGCACGCCGCTGACCCACGAATACAACCTGCTCAACCTGCTGGCCCGCCCGGAAATCGATTACGCCGGGCTGGTGACCATCACCGGCGGTGGCGCGCAGGACCCGCAGGTGGCCGAGCAGGTCGAGATCAAGACCAAGTACGCCGGTTATATCGACCGCCAGCAGGACGAAATCGCCCGCCTGCGCGCCAGTGAAGACACCAAGCTGCCGCTCGATATCGACTACGCCGGGATTTCCGGCTTGTCCAAGGAAATCCAGCACAAACTTGGTAACAACCGCCCGGAAACCCTTGGCCAGGCCTCGCGGATTCCCGGCGTCACCCCGGCAGCGATTTCCCTGCTGCTGATCCACCTGAAAAAGCGCACTGCCGGTCAGCAGTTGGAGCACAGCGCCTGATGTCGTTGGTAACCGCACGTCACGCCGAAGAATTGAGTCAGGGCGCTCTTGAGCTGGGTGTTGAACTCAGCCTACAGCAGCACGAGCAGTTGCTGGCCTACCTGGCCCTGCTGATCAAGTGGAATAAGGCTTACAACCTCACCGCAGTACGCGATCCCAATGAAATGGTTTCGCGCCATTTGCTCGACAGCCTGTCAGTAGTGCCTTTTGTCACCGAGGCTGGGGATAACTGGCTGGACGTCGGCAGCGGCGGCGGCATGCCCGGTATTCCCCTGGCCATCCTGTTTCCTGAGCGGCAGTTCACCCTGCTGGATTCCAACGGCAAGAAAACCCGCTTCCTGACTCAGGTGAAGCTGGAGTTGAAACTGGCCAACGTGCAAGTTATCCACAGCCGTGTCGAAGAGTTCACCCCGGCTGTGCCGTTCAGCGGTATTTGCTCACGGGCGTTCAGCTCGCTGGAAGACTTCAGCAACTGGACCCGGCACCTAGGAAACGGCGATACGCGGTGGCTGGCGATGAAAGGCGTACACCCGGATGACGAGCTGCAGGCCCTGCCAGCGGACTTTCGTCTCACCGCCACCCATGTACTCAAGGTTCCCGGTTGCCAAGGTCAGCGCCATCTGCTGATACTGCGTCGCTCGGCTTAGGGGGAACGGCAGCATGGCTAAGGTATTCGCAATCGCTAACCAGAAAGGCGGCGTGGGCAAAACCACCACCTGCATCAATCTGGCTGCCTCGCTGGTGGCAACCAAGCGCCGTGTGCTGCTGATCGACCTCGACCCCCAGGGCAACGCGACCATGGGCAGTGGTGTGGATAAACACGGCCTTGAGCATTCGATCTACGACGTGCTGATCGGCGAATGCAACCTGGTCGATGCCATGCAGTTCTCCGAGCACGGCGGCTATCAGCTGCTGCCGGCCAACCGGGACCTGACCGCCGCCGAAGTCTCCCTGCTGGAAATGAAAATGAAGGAAAGCCGCCTGCGTTATGCGTTGGCGCCAATCCGCGAGAATTACGATTACATCCTCATCGACTGCCCACCGGCACTGTCGATGTTGACGATCAACGCCCTGGTGGCCGCTGATGGGGTGATCATCCCTATGCAATGCGAGTACTACGCGCTGGAAGGCTTGAGTGATTTGGTCAACAGCATTCAGCGCATCGCCGAGATCCTTAATCCCAAGCTGAAGATCGAGGGCTTGCTGCGCACCATGTATGACCCGCGCATCAGCCTGACCAACGATGTGTCGGCGCAGCTCAAGCAGCATTTCCCTGACCAGCTCTACGACGTGGTCATCCCGCGTAACGTGCGTCTGGCCGAGGCGCCAAGCTTTGGCATGCCGGCGCTGGTGTATGACAAGCAATCCCGTGGTGCCATTGCCTACCTGGCGCTGGCCGGCGAATTGGTCCGCCGCCAGCGCGCAAGTGCCCACACCGCAACCGCATAAGGAAATACCCATGGCTGTGAAAAAACGAGGACTGGGACGCGGTCTGGATGCCCTGCTGGGCGGCACCAGTGTCAGCGCCTTGCAGGAAGAGGCCGCGCAGGTCGACAGCCGTGAACTGCAATACGTGCCCCTGGACCTGATCCAGCGCGGCAAATACCAGCCGCGCCGCGACATGGACGCCACAGCCCTAGAAGAACTGGCGCAGTCGATCAAGGCCCACGGCGTGATGCAGCCGATTGTGGTGCGGCCGATTGGCGAAGGACGTTTCGAGATCGTTGCCGGTGAACGCCGCTGGCGTGCCAGTCAGCAAGCTGGTCTGGACAAGATCCCGGCCATGGTTCGCGAGCTGCCGGATGAAGCCGCCATTGCCATGGCCCTGATTGAGAACATCCAGCGTGAAGACCTCAACCCCATCGAAGAAGCCATGGCGTTGCAGCGTCTGCAGCAAGAGTTCCAGCTGACTCAACAGCAGGTCGCCGATGCTGTGGGTAAATCGCGGGTCACCATCAGCAACCTGCTGCGGCTGATTGCCTTGCCGGAAGAGATCAAAACCCTGCTGTCCCATGGCGATCTGGAAATGGGTCATGCCCGTGCGTTGCTCGGCCTACCCGCTGAACAGCAGACTGAAGGTGCGCGACATGTTGTCGCACGCGGCCTCACTGTGCGCCAAACCGAAGCACTGGTGCGTCAGTGGTTGAACAGCAAAGAGAAGCCAGCAGCAGTGGCTAAAGTTGATCCGGACATCACCCGTCTAGAACAGCGCCTGGCTGAGCGCCTGGGCTCGCCAGTGCAGATCAAGCACGGGCAGAAAGGCAAAGGCCAGCTGGTGATCAGCTACAGCTCGCTGGACGAACTGCAGGGCGTACTCGCCCACATTCGCTGAAACAATTGAGCGTGTAGCGACTAGTCGGAAATCACTACCCGACAGTTGAATGGGGGGGGAAGCACCCCTATACTCTGCGCGCATTTCGTCGGCACAAAGTATGCCAAGTTATTGATTTCAGGTGCCGACGCCCGAGTTCAGCTTTCAGGAAAACAAGATGGACGTTCGCACGCCGAATCGCCTGCCCTTCCATCGTTTAGCTGTTTTCCCGGTATTGCTGGTGCAACTGCTGGTACTGCTGTTGCTGGCCCTGGTGTTGTGGCAGTGGCAAAGCCCAGTAGCAGGCTACTCCGGGTTGTGTGGTGGCCTGATTGCCTGGCTGCCGAATCTGTACTTTGCCCACAAGGCGTTCCGTTTCAGTGGAGCGCGGGCTGCTCAAGCCATCGTCCGGTCTTTTTATGCCGGTGAGGCGGGCAAACTGGTTTTAACGGCAGTGCTGTTTGCACTGACTTTTGCAGGTGTGAAACCTCTGGAACCGCTGGCTGTATTTGGCGTGTTCGTCCTGACCCAGTTGGTCAATTGGTTTTCGCCTTTGCTGATGAAAACAAGATTTTTAAGACCTTAGCGCTCGAGGGATATATGGCAGCAGCAGAAACCGCTTCGGGTTATATCCAGCACCACTTGACCAACCTGACCTATGGTCAGCACCCGGTCAACGGCTGGAGTTTCGCCCACAACGCAAAAGAAGCTCAGGAAATGGGCTTCTGGGCATTTCACGTCGACACCCTAGCGGTGTCTGTCGTGTTGGGCCTGTTCTTCATCCTGCTGTTCTGTGCCGCTGCTAAACGCGCCACTTCCGGGCAACCAGGCAAGCTGCAGAACTTCGTTGAAGTCCTGGTCGAGTTCGTTGACGGCAGCGTCAAGGACACCTTCCACGGCCGCAACGCGCTGATCGCACCGCTGGGTCTGACCATCTTCGTCTGGGTTTTCCTGATGAACTTTATGGACTTGATCCCGGTAGATTGGTTGCCAATGCTGGCGGCAAAAATTTCCGGCGACCCGCACCTGTACTTCCGCGTCGTACCGACCACTGATCCAAACGCTACCCTGGGCTTGGCCCTGTCGGTATTTGCCCTGATTCTGTACTACAGCATCAAGGTCAAAGGCATTGGTGGTTTCATCGGCGAGCTGACCCTGCACCCGTTCGGCAGCAAGAACGTGTTCGTTCAAGCCCTGCTGATTCCGGTCAACTTCCTGCTTGAATTCGTGACCCTGATCGCCAAGCCGATTTCCCTGGCACTGCGTCTGTTCGGCAACCTGTATGCCGGCGAGTTGATCTTTATCCTCATCGCGATCATGTTTGGCGGCGGTTTGCTGCTGGGCGCGCTGGGTATTGCCCTGCAGTGGGCGTGGGCTGTGTTCCACATCCTGATCATCGTGCTGCAGGCGTTCATCTTCATGATGCTGACCATCGTCTACCTGTCGATGGCGCACGAAGACAACCACTAAGAGCGCTTAGGCGCTCGCAGTGGACGCCCGCAAGGGCAACCAGAAGTACCGATTTTGCTTTACCGCTTTACCTTAGAAAACCTTAACCAATACGACATAAAAAGTCGGGAGGAAAGATGGAAACTGTAGTTGGTCTGACCGCTATCGCTGTAGCACTGCTGATTGGCCTGGGTGCCCTGGGTACCGCCATTGGTTTCGGCCTGCTGGGCGGCAAGTTCCTGGAAGGCGCTGCGCGTCAGCCAGAAATGGTTCCGATGCTGCAAGTGAAAATGTTCATCGTCGCCGGTCTGCTCGACGCCGTGACCATGATCGGTGTTGGTATCGCACTGTTCTTCACCTTCGCGAACCCTTTCGTTGGTCAAATCGCAGGCTAATTCACTCGTTTTGAGTGAATTGGTTTGATGGACAACGAACGAGCGAGGTGTTGGCGTGAACATTAATGCAACCCTGATTGGCCAGTCCGTTGCCTTCTTCATCTTCGTGCTGTTCTGCATGAAGTACGTGTGGCCTCCGGTCATTACGGCTTTGCAAGAACGTCAGAAGAAGATCGCAGACGGCCTGGACGCTGCTAGCCGTGCGGCTCGTGACCTGGAGTTGGCCCAAGAGAAAGTGGGTCAGCAACTGCGCGAAGCCAAAGGCCAAGCAGCCGAGATCATTGAGCAAGCCAAGAAACGCGGTACCCAGATCGTCGACGAAGCCCGTGAACAGGCCCGCGTTGAAGCTGACCGTGTGAAGGCCCAGGCTCTGGCTGAGATCGAGCAGGAACTGAATGGTGTCAAAGACGCGCTGCGTGCCCAACTGGGTAGCCTGGCCGTTAGCGGTGCCGAGAAGATCCTGGGCGCATCTATCGACCAAAACGCGCATGCGGAGCTGGTTTCCAAACTGGCAGCCGAAATTTAAGCGAGGGGCGCGATCATGGCAGAACTGACCACGCTGGCCCGACCTTACGCTAAGGCTGCTTTTGAGCACGCCCAGGCCCACCAGCAGCTGGCCAATTGGTCAGCCATGCTCGGCCTGGCTGCAGCGGTGTCGCAAGACGACACCATGCAACGCGTGCTTAAGACTCCGCGTTTGACGAGTACAGACAAGGCCACCACGTTCATTGACGTGTGTGGTGACAAGTTCGACGCCCAGGTACGCAATTTCATTCATATCGTCGCTGAAAACGATCGTCTGGCTTTATTGCCACAGATCGTTGAACTGTTCGAGCTGTACAAAGCCGAGCAGGAAAAGTCGATCGACGTGGACGTTACCAGTGCCTTCGCATTGAGCGATGAACAGCAAGACAAACTCGCCAAGGTTCTCAGTGCACGGCTCGGCCGAGAAGTGCGTCTGCACGCCGCGGAGGATGCCACCCTTATCGGTGGTGTCGTGATCCGCGCCGGCGACCTGGTTATCGATGGCTCAGTTCGCGGCAAAATCGCGAAGCTGGCCGAAGCATTGAAATCTTGAGTTTGAAGGGGCAGCAGAGCTATGCAGCAACTCAATCCTTCCGAAATAAGTGAAATCATCAAGGGGCGTATCGAGAATCTCGATGTCGCCTCTCAAGCCCGTAACGAAGGCACTGTCGTCAGCGTATCTGACGGTATCGTGCGTATTCACGGTCTCGCCGACGTAATGTACGGCGAAATGATCGAGTTCCCGGGCGGCGTCTACGGTATGGCACTGAACCTGGAGCAAGACTCCGTTGGTGCTGTTGTGCTGGGTGCTTACACCAGCCTTGCCGAAGGCATGAGCGCCAAGTGCACCGGCCGTATCCTCGAAGTTCCGGTTGGTCCGGAACTGCTGGGTCGCGTTGTCGATGCACTGGGTAACCCAATTGACGGCAAAGGCCCGCTGAACAACGTCGCTACCGACGCTGTTGAAAAGGTTGCGCCTGGCGTGATCTGGCGTAAGTCGGTCGACCAGCCGGTGCAAACCGGTTACAAGTCGGTCGATGCCATGATCCCGGTTGGCCGTGGCCAGCGTGAGCTGATCATCGGTGACCGTCAGATCGGTAAAACCGCTCTGGCCATCGACGCCATCATCAACCAGAAGAACAGCGGCATTAAGTGCGTCTACGTAGCCATTGGTCAGAAGCAATCGACCATCGCCAACGTGGTACGCAAGCTGGAAGAAAACGGCGCGTTGGCTAACACCATCGTTGTCGCGGCTTCCGCTTCCGAATCCGCTGCTCTGCAGTTCATTGCACCGTACGCCGGTTGCACCATGGGCGAATACTTCCGCGACCGCGGTGAAGACGCGCTGATCGTTTATGACGATCTGTCCAAGCAAGCAGTGGCTTATCGCCAGATTTCCCTGCTGCTGCGCCGTCCGCCAGGCCGTGAAGCCTACCCAGGCGACGTGTTCTATCTCCACAGCCGTCTGCTGGAGCGCGCTTCCCGCGTTTCCGAAGAGTACGTTGAGAAGTTCACCAATGGCGCAGTGACTGGCAAAACCGGTTCCCTGACCGCTCTGCCGATCATTGAAACCCAGGCGGGCGACGTTTCCGCGTTCGTTCCGACCAACGTGATCTCGATCACCGACGGTCAGATCTTCCTGGAATCGGCCATGTTCAACTCGGGTATCCGTCCTGCGGTCAACGCCGGTATTTCGGTATCCCGCGTGGGTGGTGCTGCACAGACCAAGATCATCAAGAAGCTTTCCGGTGGTATCCGTACCGCTCTGGCTCAGTACCGTGAACTGGCAGCATTCGCCCAGTTTGCTTCTGACCTGGACGAAGCCACTCGTAAGCAACTTGAGCACGGTCAGCGCGTTACTGAGCTGATGAAGCAGAAGCAATATGCGCCAATGTCGATCGCTGACATGTCGCTGTCGCTGTATGCCGCCGAGCGTGGTTTCCTGGTCGATATCGAAGTCGCCAAGATTGGTGCATTCGAGCAGGCCCTGATTGCTTACTTCAACCGGGATCACGCCGCACTGCTGGCGAAGATCAACGAGAAGGGTGACTTTAACGACGAAATCGACGCTGGCCTGAAAGCCGGTATCGAGAAGTTCAAGGCCACCCAAACCTGGTAAGCCGCAGCGGGGGCCGTGAGGTCCCCGCTTGCTAACCCGATAGGTGTCAAATGGCAGGCGCAAAAGAGATTCGCAGCAAGATTGCGAGCATCAAAAGCACGCAGAAGATCACCAGCGCCATGGAAAAGGTGGCGGTCAGCAAAATGCGCAGAGCACAAATGCGCATGGCTGCTAGCCGTCCCTACGCGGAGCGTATCCGCCAGGTGATTGGTCATCTGGCCAACGCCAACCCGGAATACCGTCACCCGTTCATGATCGAGCGCGAAGTTAAGCGCGTAGGTTATATCGTGGTGAGCTCGGACCGTGGTCTGTGTGGTGGTCTGAACACCAACCTGTTCAAGGCTCTGGTCAAAGACATGGCGAGCAATCGCGAGCAAGGCGTGGAGATTGATCTCTGCGTAGTTGGCAGCAAAGGCGCGGCGTTCTTCCGCAACTTTGGTGGCAACATCGTTGCTGCGATCAGCCACCTGGGCGAAGAACCGTCGATCAATGATCTGATTGGTAGCGTCAAGGTAATGCTCGATGCCTACCTCGATGGTCGCATCGATCGTTTGTCCGTGGTCTCGAACAAGTTCATCAATACCATGACGCAAAAGCCGACAGTGGAGCAGTTGATTCCGCTGGTGGCCGATCCGGATAAAGAACTCAAGCACCACTGGGATTACCTGTACGAACCCGACGCCAAAGAGCTGCTCGACGGCTTGATGGTGCGTTATGTGGAGTCGCAGGTTTACCAGGCAGTGGTTGAGAACAACGCGGCTGAACAAGCGGCCCGGATGATCGCAATGAAGAACGCCACCGACAACGCTGGCGATATCATCAAAGACCTGCAGTTGGTTTACAACAAGGCTCGTCAGGCAGCGATCACCCAGGAAATTTCGGAAATCGTCGGCGGCGCTGCCGCGGTTTAAGCACGGTTCAAATATTCAGAGGAACCAAAGATGAGTAGCGGACGTATCGTTCAAATCATCGGCGCCGTTATCGACGTGGAATTCCCGCGTGATCAAGTGCCGAGTGTTTATGAAGCGCTGAAAGTAGTCGGCGCCGAAACCACCCTGGAAGTTCAGCAGCAGCTGGGCGACGGTGTGGTACGTACCATTGCGATGGGTTCGACCGAAGGCCTCAAGCGTGGCCTGAACGTCGGCAGCACTGGCGCAGGTATCCAGGTACCGGTTGGGGTGAAAACCCTGGGCCGTATCATGGACGTGCTGGGCAACCCAATCGACGAAGCTGGCCCGATTGGCGAAGAAGAGCGTTGGGGCATTCACCGTGCCGCACCGACCTACGCCGAACAAGCTGGCTCCAACGAGCTGCTGGAAACCGGCATCAAGGTTATCGACCTGGTTTGCCCGTTCGCCAAGGGCGGTAAAGTTGGTCTGTTCGGTGGTGCCGGTGTAGGCAAAACCGTAAACATGATGGAACTGATCCGTAACATCGCCATCGAGCACAGCGGTTATTCCGTGTTCGCCGGTGTGGGTGAGCGTACTCGTGAGGGTAACGACTTCTACCACGAGATGAAGGACTCCAACGTTCTCGACAAGGTAGCCCTGGTTTACGGTCAGATGAACGAGCCACCAGGCAACCGTCTGCGCGTAGCACTGACCGGCCTGACCATGGCCGAGAAGTTCCGTGACGAAGGCCGTGATGTTCTGTTCTTCGTGGACAACATCTACCGTTACACCCTGGCCGGTACCGAAGTATCCGCACTGCTCGGCCGTATGCCTTCCGCGGTGGGTTACCAGCCGACCCTGGCCGAAGAAATGGGCGTTCTGCAAGAGCGTATTACTTCGACCAAGACCGGTTCGATCACCTCGATCCAGGCCGTATACGTACCTGCGGACGACCTGACCGACCCAAGCCCGGCGACCACCTTCGCCCACTTGGACGCCACCGTTGTACTGTCCCGTGACATCGCTTCCCTGGGTATCTACCCAGCGGTCGATCCACTCGACTCGACGTCGCGCCAGCTGGATCCGATGGTTATCGGCCAGGAGCACTACGACACCGCTCGTGGCGTGCAGTACGTACTGCAGCGCTACAAAGAGCTGAAGGACATCATCGCGATTCTGGGTATGGACGAACTGTCCGAAGCAGACAAGCAGCTGGTATCCCGTGCTCGTAAGATCCAGCGCTTCCTGTCCCAGCCGTTCTTCGTGGCCGAAGTCTTCACCGGTTCGCCAGGCAAGTACGTTTCCCTGAAGGACACCATTGCCGGCTTCAGCGGCATTCTGAAAGGTGACTACGATCACCTGCCAGAGCAGGCGTTCTACATGGTTGGCAGCATCGAAGAAGCTGTTGAGAAAGCGAAGAAACTGTAATCACCCGTGCGCCCGGCAACGGGCGCTTACGGTCTGTTTATTCACGTAGTAGTGGTTAAACAGATCGATACGTGAGGTTAGACATGGCTATGACAGTCCATTGCGACATCGTCAGCGCAGAAGGCGAGATCTTCTCCGGTCTGGTCGAGATGGTGATTGCGCACGGCAACTTGGGTGATATCGGTATCGCTCCAGGCCACGCGCCGCTGATCACCGACCTCAAACCGGGTCCGATTCGTCTGGTCAAGCTGGGTGGCGAAACCGAGGTGTTCTACATCTCCGGTGGCTTCCTCGAAGTTCAGCCGAGTGTGGTGAAAGTTCTCGCCGATACCGTGCAGCGTGCTGCCGATATCGATGAAGCTGCTGCTCAGGAAGCCCTCCGGGCTGCCGAGAATGCCTTGAATGAGAAGGGTGCGGAGTTCGATTACGGTTCCGCAGCCGCTCACCTGGCTGAGGTCGCGGCTCAGCTGCGTACCGTTCAGCAGTTGCGCAAGAAGTTCGGCGGTTAATTCCGACGCTTCATCGCAAATGAGTAAAAGGGTAGCCTTGGCTACCCTTTTTCTTTGCCTGCTGTTTTTACCTTTTCAGTTGGCCGGGCTAGGGATTTAGCCCGCCTTCGTCTGCCTGGAATCCGCTCTTATGTCGCTCGATATCGTTATCCTCGCCGCCGGCCAAGGCACCCGCATGCGTTCCGCCTTGCCGAAAGTGCTGCACCCGGTTGCTGGCAAAGCCATGCTTGGCCATGTGATCGACACCGCCCGCCTGCTGAAACCGCAAGGCATTCATGTGGTGATCGGCCATGGCGCGGAATTGGTGCGCGAGCGACTGGCGGCGGATGACCTGAATTTCGTGCTGCAGAGCGAACAACTGGGCACCGGTCATGCCGTAGCTCAAGCGCTGCCGGCGTTGAGCGCCGAGCGCGTGCTGATTCTCTACGGTGATGTGCCGCTGATCGAAGTGGAAACCCTGCAGCGTCTGTTACAGCAGGTCAGCGAACAGCAACTCGGCTTGCTCACGGTCAATCTGAACGACCCAACGGGCTACGGCCGCATCGTGCGCGATGAGCAGGGTGTGGTGAAGGCCATCGTCGAGCACAAGGACGCCAGCACCGAGCAGCGCCTGATCCGTGAAGGCAACACCGGTATTCTCGCCGTACCGGGCAAAAAACTCGGCGACTGGCTCGGGCGGCTGTCCAACAGTAATGCGCAGGGCGAGTACTACCTGACTGACGTAATCGCCATGGCCGTAACCGATGGCCTGGTGGTCGCCACCGAACAGGCGGCTGACGAGATGGAAGTGCTGGGAGCCAACGATCGCATCCAACTTTCGCAGCTGGAGCGCCACTATCAGTACCGCGCCGCGCGCCGCTTGATGGTGCAGGGCGTAACCCTGATCGACCCGGCGCGTTTCGACCTGCGCGGTGAAGCCACGGTAGGTCGTGATGTGTCGATCGATATCAACGTAATCCTCGAAGGCCAGGTGGTGATCGAAGATGGCGTGCAGATCGGGCCGAACTGCGTGATCAAAAACTCGATCCTGCGCAAAGGTGCCATCGTTAAAGCTAACAGCCATCTGGAAGGTGCCGAAGTGGGTGAGGGTGCCGATTGCGGTCCATTCGCCCGCCTGCGTCCGGGTTCGGTGCTGGGCGCCAAAGCCCATGTGGGTAACTTCGTCGAGCTGAAGAACGCCAAGTTGGGGGAAGGCGCCAAGGCCGGCCATTTGAGCTACCTGGGCGACGCCGAAATCGGTGCACGGAGCAATATCGGCGCGGGCACCATCACCTGCAATTACGACGGCGCCAACAAGTTCAAGACCGTACTGGGTGAGGACGTGTTTATTGGCTCAAACAGCGCCCTGGTCGCCCCGGTGACGCTGGGCGACCGCGCCACCACCGGCGCCGGCTCGGTGATTACCGGCGATGTGCCGGATAACACCCTGGCCGTCGGCCGCGCGAAGCAGCGCAATATCGAAGGTTGGAAGCGCCCGGTGAAAATCACCAAGTAGGCTGCTTTGGCTGCTGTGTGAGCAACAACACAAAAGGTGGCTCTGCCGCCTTTTGTCGTTTTCAGGCTTGACGGAAAAGCTTCATTAGGTTTTGATTCGCGCCAATATCTTTCGAATCGAAACTTAGTATGTCGAAACGCAACACTCCGCAGCGTCGCCACACCATTCTTGCCCTGCTCGCCGAGCAAGGCGAAGTGAGTGTGGACGAGTTGTCGAAAGCGTTCGCCACCTCGGAAGTGACCATTCGCAAAGACCTCGCCGCCCTCGAAAAGAGCGGTCTGCTGCTGCGCCGTTACGGCGGTGCCATACCCATGCCGCAGGAGCTGATCAGCGATATCCAGCCGATCTCTCAGTACAAGCAGGCCATCGCCCGCGCCGGTGTGGCGCGCATTCGCGAACATGCACGGATCATTATCGACAGCGGCACCACCACCGCGGCGATGATCCCGCAGCTTGGCCACAAGCCCGGCCTGGTGGTGATGACCAACTCGCTCAACGTGGCCCGCGCCATCAGCGAACTGGAGCATGAGCCGGTGCTGCTGATGACCGGCGGCACCTGGGATCCGCATTCCGAGTCCTTCCAGGGCCAGGTCGCGGAGCAGGTGCTGCGCTCTTACGATTTCGACCAGTTGTTTATTGGCGCCGATGGCATCGACCTGAACCGTGGCACCACCACTTTCAATGAATTGCTCGGGCTAAGCCGAGTGATGGCGGATGTGGCGCGTGAAGTGGTGGTGATGGTCGAGAGCGACAAGATCGGCCGCAAGATTCCTAACCTGGAGCTGCCCTGGAGCGGTATCCATACCCTGATAACCGACGAACGCCTCAGCCCTGAGGCGCGTGAACAATTGACCGAGCGCGGCATCAAGCTGATCTGCGCGGCTGTTGAAGCTTAAGGAGAAGATTATGTGTGGCATCGTAGGCGCAGTCGCCGAACGCAATATCACCGCTGTGCTGGTTGAAGGCCTCAAGCGCCTGGAATACCGCGGCTACGACAGCGCCGGCGTGGCGCTGCTGACGGATAAAGGCGACCTCGACCGTCGCCGCCGCGTGGGCAAGGTCAGTGAGCTGGAAAGCGCACTAAGTGCCGAGCCGTTGGCCGGTCGCCTGGGCATCGCGCACACCCGCTGGGCCACCCACGGTGCGCCAAGCGAGCGCAATGCCCACCCACACTTCTCTGGCCATGATCTGGCCGTGGTGCACAACGGCATCATCGAGAACCACGAAGAACTGCGTGCCCAGCTCAAGGGCATGGGCTACGTGTTCAGCTCCGATACAGACACCGAAGTGATTGTGCACCTGCTCGACCACAAGCTGAAAACTCAGCCGGATTTGACCGCAGCACTGAAAGAGGCGGTCAAGGAATTGCACGGTGCCTATGGTCTGGCGGTGATCAGCGCCAAGCAGCCGGATCGTCTGCTCGCCGCCCGCAGTGGCAGCCCGCTGGTGATCGGCCTGGGCCTGGGTGAGAACTTCCTCGCCTCCGACCAGCTGGCTCTGCGTCAGGTCACCGACCGTTTTATGTACTTGGAAGAAGGCGATATCGCGGAAATCCAGCGCGACAGCGTGCAGATCTGGGATGTATCCGGCCAGCCGGTGGTACGCGAGAGCGTGCAATACCACGAAGGTGCGGAAGCGGCTGACAAGGGTGAGTACCGCCACTTTATGCTCAAGGAAATCCATGAGCAGCCCAAGGTCGTACAGCGCACCCTGGAAGGCCGTCTGGGTTCCGATCACGTGCTGGTTCAGGCTTTCGGTCCGCAAGCCGCTGAGCTGTTCGCCAAGGTGCGCAACGTGCAGATCGTTGCCTGCGGCACCAGTTATCACGCCGGTATGGTCGCCCGTTACTGGCTGGAAGGCCTGGCTGGGATTCCTTGCCAGATCGAAGTGGCCAGCGAGTTCCGCTACCGCAAGGTGGTGGTACAGCCGGACACCCTGTTTGTCAGCATCTCCCAGTCCGGCGAAACCGCCGACACCCTGGCCGCGCTGCGTAATGCCAAGGAGTATGCGCCTGGCCAGGGCGGCTACTTGGCCAGCCTGGCGATTTGCAACGTTGGCATCAGCTCGCTGGTGCGTGAATCCGACCTGACCCTGCTGACCCAGGCCGGCCCGGAAATCGGTGTAGCCTCAACCAAAGCCTTCACCACCCAGCTGGTCGCGCTGATGCTGCTGACTCTTTCCCTTGGCCAGGTGCGTGGCACCTTGGATAAGGCTCTTGAAGCCGAGCTGGTGGACGAACTGCGCCGCCTGCCAACCCGTCTGGGCGAAGCCCTGGCCATGGACAGCGTGGTCGAGAAAGTCTCCGAATTGTTCGCCGAGAAGCACCACAGCCTGTTCCTCGGTCGCGGCGCGCAGTACCCGGTGGCGATGGAAGGCGCGCTCAAGCTCAAGGAAATTTCCTATATCCACGCCGAAGCCTACCCGGCTGGCGAGCTTAAGCACGGCCCGCTGGCGTTGGTCGACAGCGATATGCCGGTGGTCACCGTGGCGCCGAACAACGAGCTGTTGGAAAAGCTCAAATCCAACCTGCAGGAAGTGCGCGCCCGTGGCGGCGAGCTGCTGGTGTTTGCCGACGAGCAGGCCGGCATGAGCAATGGCGAGGGCACCCATGTGGTGAACATGCCGCACATCCACGACGCCCTGGCGCCGATCCTCTACACCATTCCGCTGCAGCTGCTGTCCTACTACGTCGCTGTGCTCAAGGGCACCGACGTCGACCAGCCGCGTAACCTGGCCAAGAGCGTAACGGTTGAGTAAGCAGGAGCCAGCTGATGCGGCGTTAGTTTTAGAAAATAAAAACTGTCGCTGGAAAATAAAAACTGTCGCAACGCAGGTCTGGCTCGCTGCCCCTGTGTTACGGCAGATGGGTGTCGCTTAGCAGACCCTTCCCAATCTTGATGCCCTAGATTTCTAATTATGTTGTTGCGAATCCAACGTGAAGAGTCGCTGCGCTCATTTCTTGCGCGGAGTTTCTATGTAAATAGATACAGCCCCGCAATAGCAGAACTTAAGAAAAATGCGAACTTCGGAATCTTAAGCGAGCGAATCGAAGAAATCGGTAAGGCAATGGGATGGCTGGGTTGTTATGGATTTAACCGGCTGCTCCATAATCATACGTTTTATCCTAGGACTGCATTTCTGCATGAAGAAGAAGACATATCTTATTCTGGGCGGGAATATCATTCGTCAGTGTGTAATTTTGAGTTAGCTACGACACCATCGCTATTTTGTCCCGAGTGCGTAAGGGATGATATCGCATATTTAGGGTTCTCTTATTGGCGAAGAGAACATCATCCGCAAATTACGGTGTGTGCCAAGCATAACGTGTGTCTCGAATCAAAATGCCCATTTTGCTTAAAACCGTTTTCTCATAAAAACCATGAATTAGACGTCATGTGGAAAGGGTGTAAAGGATTCTATCTAAGTGAGACCCCCTCCAGGAAAAACCATAAAGCCTCGGAACTTAAGAAAGCCAAATTCTTCAGAGATGTTTTCAGTTTTGACTCCGTGATATCTATCGAGGCAGTACGCTCAGCTCTGACACAAAGGGCTGGTGACAGGAGGCCCCATGTCCGAGAAAAGTTAGTTGCCGCGAAGTATCTTCACGAATTCATCAAAATCCTCTGCGACGAGTTTGGGGATTATTGGAATTTTGAAGATATATATGTTGGAGATAATTGTCGTGTATGGGGATTTGTATTAACGTTCTATGGTGGTTTTGAGGATTTCTTAAGCCATCTTAAGTGCAATGACTACAGACCTAGGAAAGTAGAGTCGCTTTGGTCTACTTACGAGAGTGGTACTTATCAGTTTGTTCAGTATACACGTGAAGATTATGTGTACGGTGTAGGGCACTGGTCTAGCACGCTTTCATCAAAACAATTATCCGAATATCGCGGAGATTATTCCGGCCGGCCAGTAGATTACCGCTGCTGTAACGAGGTGTCACCCTTCTATAAAACTCGATCTCTCCAGCCGCGCCCTGTTAGTTCGCCACCTCCAAGTGTTCCTATACTTTTAAGACACCCGTCAGAGTATTGAGGTTAAAGTTTTGTTAAGGTGAAGACTCAAAATCGGAAAAACTTTACTCGTAAACACTAAGTGTCCTCCGGCCGCTGACGCGCTTTACGATCAGCGATGAGGACATGCTGCCGCAGCAGTAACCCCAAACCCGATTACACAAAACTCTGCCCACTTTCATTTTTGGCGGTGATCCCAGTTACTTTCGGACTGTCGATGTCAGTACACGGATGGTTAAACGCCCCCGATGAGAGGCAATTAGCCGTGACGAGTGCTGCTCATTAGCGGCCACGGTGGATTCAACCGCGTATCCAGACGCAAGCGCTCTTGTAAAACAAGCTCATACTTGCCGGTAGCCAACTCGGGGTTCATGAGTAGATTCCAGCTGTGTGGGTTCACAGAAGAAGGCACCAGAAGGAAAGGATGCTGGGTAAGCAAGGCATCGCCAAATTGCTGCTGGCCACCACTGGGCGTTCCAGGGAAAAGCCAGTTTGGGTTCGGAACAGACTGGTCGTCGATAGTGAAAACAGACGATAAATCTGTAATCCGCGCACAGGTCAGCATCATCCGCACAGTATCTAAGGACTCGAAGCCTTTATGAACAGCAACTTCTAGGATGGCGGTTGACGAGTCTAGGCTGCCGTAAACCACTCGAACACCTTTCGAGTTCCACCGGCCCCCGACCTTCTCGGCACCAATCCCGCTATCCCATGTTGCACCAAACTCTTCAGGGTCCAACCTCCAAATGAATAGGTCGCCGCTCCCTGGCCTCATGATCATTGGTAGACCCCGTACTCCAGACGGGTCAGGAACTCACTCACCAGTTGCGTGCCGATCGAGTTATCCAGTAGGTCGATGGGTCTCCTGCCATCAAGGCCGATGGCAGGCTTTGACATCCATGCTTCTGCAAGCTCAGGAGTACCGATCACCCTGATTGCCTGTTCTAGGATCTGAGCGCCCAGGAATGCTCGGGCACTCTGCTCTGAGTTCAATGGCTCTGCTGGTTTCTGCTGACGCCGCTGAATGGTTCGTTCAGAAAGGCCTGTCAGAGCCATCAGCAGATAGTCGCTATTGAACATCTGGAGCGACTTCGTGAACTCAGTGAGGGCGGCAATCGTGATCCCTTCTTTGGTCACGCGATACACCGCTCCCAGATCATCAGGCGAAGCTCCGCTAGTGAGAAGGCTGGCCACCAGCGCACTCTTGGAGAGATCTGTACTCTTCCCTTCGAGCGTGGCTTTGTAGCGCTCGGCTGCGTAACGCGTTTTAAATAGCACGCCCTTACTTTTTACGACGGCTGCTTTGGCTTTTCCGGCTCTGCCGGGGGCTGCCGCTTCCATAAGCACCTCCCTTTTTCTTTTCGTCACGTGACGCTTAATATTGCGCCAGATGCCGAAAGTGTGCACCTGATTAGTAAGTCATGCCAGTACCGTTCGGAATACGAGAGGCCCCTGAGAGTCAGTCGAATCTCACCAGCGATCGGGCCGCTCGGGCTTTCCGAAGGTTTCGTCCAACGGTAGTTCGTGCAGTTCTAGGTGAGTGACGCCCACGCTTGATGCATCGGAGCCATCCATATGAACAAGGGACTGAATCGCCCCGGATTCCCTAGACACTTTCCAGGCTCAGTAAATG
>TARA_R110002072_G_scaffold106447_2_pt1 | contig 30638 bp, 27 predicted proteins | sample TARA_R110002072 | Tara Oceans TARA_R110002072 (sample SAMEA4397118) | marine metagenome | biome: Polar Biome; feature: [SRF] surface water layer (ENVO:00010504); material: water (ENVO:00002006), including particulate matter (ENVO:01000060) such as... | depth 5 m
AGGCGCCAATTCCATTGCACTTCAGGGTGGGGAAGCCTCTGCGTTGAACAGCCTCTCCATAGGTCCCAATTCATCTTCAAACGCTTCTGGCGCCTATGCCATAGGTGACGGGAACTTGGTCGGGACAGGCGGCCAGAACGGATTGGCCATAGGTCGGGGGAACAATGTGACCAATAGTTTTGGCACAGCAATCGGCTATGAAAATGTCGCTTCAGGTGTACGCAGTTTTGCCTTTGGAAGTTCTGCTTTAGCTTCTGGCCAAGATGCTATTTCATTTAACCAAAGTACCGCTTCAGGTGACAGCAGTTTTGCCGGTATACTTTCCACGGCTTCTGGAGCCAATTCTATTGCACTTCAGGGTGGGGAGGCCACATCCTTAAATAGCATTGCCATAGGTGCTGATGCACAGGCCAACGGCAATGAATCTACGGCGATAGGCAACAATGTCATTGCGCATTCATACGCAGAAACAGTGATAGGGTATAACAGTACTACATATTCCCCTTCTAGTACAACAACAGCTGTTGCGACCGACAGACTCTTTGTGATAGGTAATAATTCTAGTAACAATGCTTTGAATATTCTAAAAAACGGAAGAATGGGAATTTCTAGAATTCCAGCTACCAATATTCTGGAAGTTGAAGGAAATGCTTCCAAAACTACTGCAGGCGATTGGTTAGCCAATAGCGACGCACGGTTGAAAAAGAATATTGAAACTTTTTCCGAAAAAAAAGCATTGGAAAAACTATTAGCACTGCGCGGAGTTACTTATGAATGGGATGACAACCAAACTGGAAGCAAGCGCCCTGAAGGAATTCAATACGGCTTCATAGCCCAAGAAATCCAGGAAGTTTTTCCTGAAAATGTTGAAAAAGACAATCTAGGGTTTTATCAAACGGCCTATGGAACCTATGATGCACTCTATGTACAAAGCATAAAAGCGCTTCACCAAAAAATTGAAACCTTGGAACAAGAAAACACCGATTTGAAAAATAAAATAGACGAGATACATGCTATGTTAACCAAGAATCAATCGAATTATAACAAGTAAATTTAGCCTGTTCACCTAAAAGTAATACCATGAAAACAATACTTGGGGCCATGGTAAATTGAATGCGCTACTGGCTGTTGAAAGTGCTTTGGGCATTTCAGAAGCAAATGCAAACCAAATTAGCGTATTCCCTAATCCAGTTGAAAACAACCTACAGTTCCAGTCGAACGTTTCCTTAGTTGAAATACAATTTGTTGACACCTTAAGCCGACTCATAGATTCACATATTGATGCCAATGTAATACGTATGCACGATGTTCAAATCTAACAAAAGGGCTTTATTTTGTTACGTTTCTTTCTGAGAATGCGACATCCAAAACATTTAAGATTCTGAAGAAGTAGTCAACTTTAAAATTTTAGCCAAGGTATTATAATTGCGTGCGGTGGCGGTAACATTCAGTTTATTCTCAAAAAAATTAGTGCTGAGTTTTGCCTTCCCCGCGCCCATTTCTGGAAAAAAATATACGCAGCGTTTTGTGAGATGGAAAACTTCTCCTGGAAAATCAATTTTTTCAATTTCTGAAATTTTATCGGCAAGTGGACTGCTTTTCAGAAGCACAAAATAACTTTTCAATTTCTTTTCTTCGGAAAACGGACACGCATTTAAAATCTGTTCTATTTCCGAAGCATCAAAAACCAACACCGGAACTTCCCAACCAAAAGTTTTAGTGATTGCCAGTTCAATTTTATTAGCCAAATCCTCGTTACTTTCCGAAGCAGTAAAAACCCAATTGCCCGTGTGTAAATATACCTGCGGATTCTTGAAATCTAAATCGGCTAGCATCGTTAATTGATCAACTTTCGGAAACTTCTTATGTCCGCCAACATTGATTCCCCTTAGTAATGCAACCTTGGTATTATTCATCCTTTTTATTCTTTATTTCTGCTCTTCGCATCGGCATCGCATCTATTAAATCAAAGAACTTTTCAGCTTTTTGAATATCCGTGGCACGAAACTTTTCGCCTCCGTCTAAGCCAATTAAGACAACCTGAAAACTTGAAATGGCAGATACTTTGTTTGCTGAAATTTTAATGTCTTCATCAAAATCTACAGTATATCCACTATTGGTCACATGGTAGACGATTAGCTTCCGGTCTTTAAGGGCAGCGAGCTCATTTTGTAATACTTCTAATTGTTGTCTAGCTTGTGTATTCCCGAAATCAGGTGACGATACCACGATAATACGTTGTTTCCACTGGTGTTTACGTAAATCTTGAGCTTTCATAGGCACAAATGATAGGGCTATAAGGAATAAGACAATTATTTTCATATATAAAGATACAGTTCTTGTGTAGGATGGCCACGTAGGATTTCCCTCAAAACTGACTTCTCGTTCAAAGAGTTGGAAAATTACAACTAATGTTAGTGAGAATTAACATTAAGGAGGATTCTTACGCTATTTTTAAGACTGATTTATCATTTAGAAAATCATTCGTTAAACCTATGGTAAACTCTCTTAAACAGCCAGTTAGATAGAGACATATTCGTTATTTTAAGTATAGAAAAATTGAAAATAAAACGCTATGAAAACTTTAAAAAATATTTTATTAATGGTGCCGCTGCTATTTTTTGCATGCGGACCTACCGTTAGAACTGTAAAAGCACCGAATACAAATTTGGATATGTATGAAACGTATGCTTTTTTACCAAATTCAATGGAATTAGAAAATAAAAACAACGATACAAAAATGGTTAGTGAAACTGTTTTAACTACAGTTACTCAACAAATTCAAGAAGAAGGATTGGCCATGGATAGATCGAATCCCGATTTGTTAGTGTTAGTGAGTACCAAAACTGATGCCGAATCGTATACAGATACCGATCCAATTTACGCCACGTATCCATATTATAGCTATCCTACGGCAACTAATATAAGTCCGTATTACAACAATAGCTATTATTATAACTATGGTACCGTAAATCGTGTTGTGGGGTACGATACTGACACCTATAATTATAAAGAAGGTACGCTCGTGATAGATTTAATTGATGCAGATTCGAAAGAAACTGTGTGGAAAGGAGTAACTTCAGATAATATTTATTCAGGAAACACAACCGAAGCAATTGCAGACTTAGTTGCCGATGTGTTTGATGAATATCCCAACCAAGATATGTAACCCGTATATACATCTCTATTGCTTAAAACCGCTAGTTCTCTAGTGGTTTTTTGTTATTGTAAAGCTTTGGCAACCACGAATCCGCCCGTCCAAGCATTTTGAAAATTGAATCCGCCCGTTATCGCATCTATGTTCAATACTTCTCCAGCAAAATAAAGATTGGTAATTATCTTACTTTCAAAGGTTTTAAAATTCACTTCCTTTAAATCTACTCCACCAGCGGTAACAAACTCTTCTTTAAATGTACTTTTTCCATCTACTTGAAACACGCTATTCGTTAGTGCTTCGGAAAGGGTGGCCAATTGTTTCTTGGTGACATCGGCCCAAATTTGGGTCTCACTAATATTTGACGCATCCAACAAACTTTGCCACAGGCGTTTTGGCAAATCGAATTGCGCATATTTTTGAAGTGTTTGCTTCGGCTTTTGAAGTTTCAGTGCTAACAATTCTTCTAATGTTTCATCAGCAGTAAGATGTTCTAGCCAATTTACGGCTATTTTAAAGTGATAATTTGTAGGCTCCAATAGTCGTGCTCCCCAAGCCGAAAGTTTTAAAATAGCGGGGCCACTCATGCCCCAGTGTGTGATTAGCAAAGGCCCTTCACTTTCAAGTAATACCTTTCCAGAATCGGTATGTACTTTTACAGAGACTTCGGTGCTAATTCCAGGAAGATTGGCGATGCGTTTATCTTTAATATTGAATGTAAATAGCGAAGGCACCGCTGGTACAATGGTATGGCCTAATTTTGAAAGGAGTTTCCATATTTTCGGATTGCTTCCTGTGGCTACCACTACCCGTTTGGTACTAAACGCCTGGTTTTTTGTGGTTATTTTGAAAAAATCGTTTTCTACGGAAATGTCCTGTACGGGTTCATTCCTCTGAAGATCAATCCCTAATCGGTCTATTTCCGAAGTAAAGCAATCGATAATGGTTTGTGAAGAATCACTCACCGGAAACATACGACCATCATCTTCAATTTTCAGCGCTACCCCACGTGCTTCAAACCAAGCAATGGTATCGCCAGTCATAAAGGTATGGAAAGGCCCCAGTAGTTCCTTTTCACCTCGCGGATAATTGGCTGAAAGTTCTTTGGGGATAAATTCGGCATGAGTTACATTGCATCTACCACCTCCAGAAATCTTCACTTTACCGAGTACTTCTTTTCCTCGTTCTAAAATGGTAATAGCCATATTGGGGTTGGCTTCTGCAGCATTTATAGCAGTAAAAAAACCGGCGGCACCACCTCCAATTATGATACAGTCTTTTTGTATCACAATGTTGTTTTTTGCGTGGCGAACTCTTCACAAAGCGCCAATGTTTCTTTTATATCGTCTAGAGTAGTACGTGGATTGATAAGGCACATGCGCAACACCACATGGCCGTTTAATAAGGTGGTTACCAAGAGCGCCTCACGTGAATTTATGACTTGGCTAGAAATATATTGATTCATCGCATCCAATTGTAATTCGTTCCAAGTGTTTCCAATGGGGTTGTAACGAAAGTTTATCACTGCCAAAGTTGCTGGAGAAATAATTTCCCACTTCTTACTTTTACGCAAGATGGTTTCCACTTTTTCAGCCAATTGAATATTATAAGTAATCGCTTTTCGAAAAGCAGATAGACCGAAGGTTTTTACACTCATATAGAATTTAAGCGCCCGAAAGCGTCGCGTGAGCTGTATGCCATGATCATAAAAATTGATTTCACTTTCATTGCCTTCTACATCTCTTAAATATTCTGGTTTTTCAGTAAAGGTATTTTTAAGCCACTTATGGTCCCGCACTAACAGACAGCCCATTTCGTAAGGTTGGTAAAACCATTTATGCGGATCTACCGTAAGCGAATCTGCTTTGTCAATTCCTTTTAACAGTTGCTTTCCGTTTTTGGCCAAAATCGCTGCGCCTCCATACGCGGCATCGATATGGAACCAAATATCTTCTTGTTTACAGATTTTTGAAATTTCCGTTAGCGGATCTACCGTACCAGTATTTGTTGTACCAGCCGTAGCAACATAGCAAAAGGGTTGCATGCCTCGAAGTCGGTCTTTCGCAATACAGTTTTTTAATTTGTTCAGGCTCACTTTAAAATCGCCGTCGGTGGGGATGATTTGGATTTGTTCCTTTCTGAAACCTAACACGCGTATCGCCTTTATATTTGAAGAGTGGGCTTGGTCAGACAAATAAATCACAGCCTTACTGAAATCGTCACCACACTTAATACGCCTAGCCGTTACGATAGCGGTAAGATTTGCCATAGAACCTCCGCTGGTAAAGATTCCCCCTCCCTTTTTCTTCGGAAATCCGAAAATTTTTAACAACCACCCGATGGTAATAATCTCCAATTCTGCTGCCGCAGGCGAAGCAGCCCAACCTCCAGAAAATATATTAAAGCCGGTTGCAAGGGTGTCTGCCATGGCGCTCACATAGTTGCTCGGGCCGGGAACAAACGAATACGACTTTGGGTGTGAAACAATGGCACTTTTAGACATGACCTCCTGTAACACAAAATCGAGTACCTGCTTTGCATCAGAGGGCTGTTCTGGTGCTTGCTCTAAAAACAACGAGTCCATTTCTTCCCGCGATGCGAATGCGACTGGTTTTTTAGTATGTTGCGTATCAAAATGTTCAACAATCGCATCTACTACCTTGTATCCGTAGGCAGTCATTTCTTCTTTGGTGAGTTCTAGTTTAGCGTTACTATTCAAGACATTTTATGGTTAAGGTTAAAATAGACCACAAAATTACAACTTCGCAAGCGAAGCAACTCAAAAATAGCAATGAAACCACTTTTCAAAAATCGAAGCAACAAGCCAATGTTCCTAAAAATTCAGCTAACTTTATACTATGGAATTGGTTTTGTACATTTTTTCAATTTGGTTTATTATATCCCCTTTTTTTCCTGCTACGGGGCATCCACATTGGTTTTTCAGAACAGCAGATTTTGTGCGATTACAATCTATCGCCATTGAGTTGGTTTTGTTGGGATTACTGATTTTTTTTAGTTGGAAATTTTCAACCTTTGAGTGGGTGTTGGTAGGTGGTTTGATATTCGCTATAGGGTACCAACTTCATAAGGTCTATAAGTACAGTTCGCTGCATCCGAGAAAAAAACCTGACTTCCCAAGTGACGGCTGTGTCTCTATTCTAGCTGCCAATGTACTTCAAGACAACAAGGAGTTCGACAAATTTTTGGCAGAATGCAACAGCTTCGACCCAGATTTAATCCTCACCATGGAATCGAACAAAGATTGGGAAGAGGGCCTACGAACACTAGAAGAAACACATCCTTTTTCAGAAAAAATACCTTTAGAGAACTACTACGGAATGCATTTGTATTCTAAAAAAGAGCTTTTAGATCTAACTACGCAAAACCAAGTTGAGGAAGACGTTCCCTCTATCTTTTTCAATTATGTGTTAGACAATGGCCAGAAAATATTTTTTGCCTGTCTGCATCCAGCACCTCCAAGCCCAACCGAAAATGAAACCAGCGAAGAACGGGATGCAGAACTTATCATTACTGGAAAACACATTAGAAATCTGGAAAAACCTACAGTGGTCTGTGGCGACATGAATGATGTAGTGTGGAGCAGAACCACCCGTTTGCTCAAAAAAATGACTGGCATGATCGATCCGCGGATTGGCAGGGGGTTTTTCCCAACCTATCATGCAGACTACTGGTTTATGCGGTTTCCGTTAGATCACTTGTTTCACACAAAAGACCTGTTCGTTAAGGAGATGGTTCGTACGAAACACTTTGGCAGCGACCATTTTGGGATGTATTATGAAATACATCTTAAAAAAAAAACGGTGACCCCACCGAAGCCGAAACTAAACGGGGATGAAAAGGAAGAAATTAGGGAGTTGATTGATCGAGCGGATTAATCTTTTCGTAGTCCTTTTTCTAATACAGATTTAATACCTTCTAAATTCTCAGAAAAATCCATCATTTGTGAAAGTACCTGGGCCATTTCATTTTTATCACCGAAGCCCTTAAGTTTGTTGTTCTTTACAAATTGTTCTTTAATTGCATTCCACCGTGCTTTTTCCTCTTTCGATAGACTTCCAATTAGTTCGCCGTATTTCAGCAAGTTTGCCTCTGCTGAAGCCGTAAGTGTTTGCGCTTCATTTTCGTAATGTGAACGCAGCAAGGTTGCTAATTCCTTTTCGTTCATAATGGGAACAATCTGTGCCACCAATTTATTCATATCACGGTACGAACCTTGTAATTTGAAAGCTGGCTCTGTGCGGTAAGCATCTTCCATCGCTGCGCTTTTAATGTATGCAGCATTTACCTTTAGTAATACATTGCGAACGTGCAACACTTTTTCTAGCACTTTTGTGTACTCGTCTATCTCTTGCGCTGTGTGATTTCCCGTAAGTTGGCTTTCCTCTGTATTATTCTCTATACGATCAATGAGTGAATAGACATCGTCAAAATGGCGGCTACTTAATTGCTGTAACAACGGGTTAGCAGTTAATGAATTTTCAATCAAGCTCAACCGGAATAGATGTTCAGTATCGCCAATAATGTCACCCAAATTGTAGATATCGGCACGATTAGCTAACATATCTGGAATCTGGAATTTTTCTCCACTTTCGGTATACGGGTTCCCCGCCATGATCACACAAAACTTCTTCCCGCGCAAATCGTATGTTTTAGATTCCCCATTGTAGATTCCCTCAATTTTTCGGGTTCCGTCAGAAAGTGAAATAAATTTCTGCAAAAATTCTGGATTGCAATGCTGGATATCGTCCAGATATAGCATCACATTGTTCCCCATTTCAAAAGCAACATTGAGCTTTTTCAACTCTTCACGGGCCGCACTGTTTTTAGCCGCTGAAGGATCAACATTGGTAACTTCATGCCCAATTGCAGGTCCGTTTATTTTCACAAATACCAATCCCAAACGGTTAGCAATGTATTCCATCAATGTAGTTTTACCATAACCTGGTGGCGAAATGAGCAATAACATTCCCATTCTATCGGTACGCTTATTTTCCCCTACAGTTCCCAATTGCTTGGCCAAATTGTTTCCGAAAAGTGGTAGGTACACTTCATCAATTAACTTATTTCGAACAAACGATGTGAGCACCCTAGGTTTAAATTCTTCTAACTTCAAGTCTTTTTTAAGTTGTTCGGTGACTGCTAATTTTGTTTTTTTGAATTGTTCAAAAGCTGGTACTTCTTCTTTAATAAAAAGTGAAAGTTTCGAAATAAAGTCGTGGTAGTTAAACTGAAAATTTCCTTCTTGAATCGTAGCATGTGACCCTTGCAAATCGATGATTGTTTCGTTCGGTGAAATAGATTTCACCGTAGAGACAGAATCGTCCCCGAACAAAACTTTACAAACCACCTCATCTGCGTACCTACTGAAATTTATATTTTCTGAAGCAGGTTTATGGCTCTTTAAAAATGCTCCTACCCATTGTTGAACCAGTCTCACCTTTGCCTGCAGTGTTTCTAGGTTTTCGGTGCTTTTTCTGAATTTTAAATCTGCTTGTTGTGTTTTTAACAACTTCAAAAATTCTTCTTGCAGTTGAATGGCAACACTACTGCTTACAAACTCTGAATCGTGACGTAATTCTTCAAAAAGATAGGTAGCAATTTCGTGACTCAACAGAGGGTCGAACAGCTTTGTTTCTGTAGCAAAAGATTCAATATTTTTGGATACTTTTTCAACAATAAAAGCATATTCTGAGGTGTTTGGAAAATACTCTAATACTTCCCCAGCGGCTTTCATATCGCGATCAAGTTCTTCTTGCACCTCTTTAGGGAGATGGTACCAGAAAAATTGCGCATAAGCCCTTAATTCTGGCCTAAAAGTGAGTAATCCCAACGAATGATGTTTATGTATCAACACTTTCAAAATCTTAGAACCATCTACATCGTGCACCCCTTTTACGTACCCTTCGGCATAATCATTTCTACTTTGTTCTTGGACTAATTTCAACAAATCCTCATCGCCTAATTGCAATAATTCTTCTTGCGGAAACTTCTTAAAAATCTTAAATGCCAAATACGAAGCACGATAAACGTACTCAGTTTCTGAAACAAATTCTTGGTCCCACAAATGACGCGATTCCAAAAAGTCTTTATGCTGTAGTTCTTGATAGAAATCGGTTCCGGTAAGGTGGTAATTTAGCACGCCATTTTTGAACACGATGGTTAAATCTAGCGGCTGCTTGTTGACACCAAATTTGTGTTTTCCCAATCGGATGACAGTTTCCCCATCTTCGTACAGCTCTAGCTTGTCCTTCAGCTTACGCAAGGCATCTTCGCGGGCTGTTTTCAGTTGTGTTTCAACCTCTTCAGCCTTTCCACTATCGTCCAACTCATTAAGCTGGCCTACAATATCTCGTAGCTTGTTGATCATCAAGTCTGAAGCGAAATAACCGTTGATCTCAGCAGCTGACTGGAAGCTTTGTGCTTTTTTCTGAACGCCTTTTAAGATTCTTTCAGAAGCATTTAGCAACGTTACTGCTTTTTTATTCCGCTTTTCTATCAAAGCATTCTTTCGGGCTTCAAAGGCGGCATACACTTCTTCGCGCTTCTCAATAATAGTTGCGATAAACTCTTCAAAATCGGCAAACTTACCTTCCATCTCCTCCAACTGAATGGATACTTTGGTCTGGAACTCATCACACTTTTCTGGCGTTCCTGCCATATCAAGATAGTTAATGATACTTTGGTCTGCCAGTTTCATTTGTGCGGCAAAATCGGCTTTGGCCTCTTCAATCCCGAACGACTTACGTTTGTTTTTAAGCCCTGCTTTTAGCTGATTGATGGTCGCAAAAATGAGTGATATGTCATCAATAATTTTAGTTGAATGCGAGGTATCTTCGATATCAAGATTGGACACAATTTCTATGAGCATTTCCAAATCGGTCGAGATCTGGTTAATTTCATCTTCCAGTTTCTTAGCCGCGATCACTTTTTGAACCTTTGAAACTGCTTCTTTCTTTTCAGTAAGGGTATCGTGATAGGGCTGTAAGGCTTTGGGGTCTAACAAAAACCGGACACAGCGTTCTGAAATTTTTTGAGTTTGCTCGGCAATCCTTTCTTCTAGCAATTCTAAAAATTTAGGATCTACATACCGAACATCCTTTAAAGAAATAACTTCACCGCGAAGACTCCTTAATTGAGAAAGGAGTGTAACGAAATCATTGATAGATTTAAAGGAAGTACTTTTGATTTTGCTGAAAAGCGTCTCCGCCTTTTGCTGAATTTCTTTCGTCTGAGCTGTAGCATTCTTACGCAACTGGACCACCTTTTCAAATTCGTCTATGGCAGCATTTGCGGCGTTATTGATTTCCTGTAATGGCTCGTCTAAACGGTGTGTTTCTGCTTCAGCAAGCCAATAATAAGCATCTAATATGTCCTTAGAAAATTTCGATACATCGTCGTACAAACCAGCGTAATTGTCTTGCTTGTTCAACAAGGTCACCAGACCATTTACTTCGGCCATGGCCCGTACAATGTCTTTGTTCCCAATTTTATAAAGCAGGGTATCTTCGTGTTGTGACGTCATATAATCACCTTTTAGGAAAGGAGTCTGCCATATTTGAATGACGTGGTGCTTGGTTTGGTCTTCTTCAGTTTTAAAGTAACACAGTTCGCCATTTTGCAGAATTGTAAATCCGTTGCAAATAATTGGCGTTTTAATGGTTTGCGTAATGATATTGTACGACATAATGTTGTACAAGCCTTCTGCAGCCGAGTAAAAGACGTACAGGAAGTCTTCTCCGTTGGGAGAGGCAATACGTTCCTGAAATTTTACATTCGCAATGGCATTGTCAAAAATATGATATTCGCCTGTTTGTAAATAATAGCCTGTCGGAAATATAATTCCCTGATCGTCTGGCAACAAAACACAAGCGTCCTTTACCGATTCAATCTTTTTTACCTCCCGCATCTTATGATTGTACACAAAATAGCGAGGCCCTTCTTGAAACGGTTTTATCTCCAACACCATTAAATTACCCAAATCTCCAAAACGATACTGCGCATCGTCCAAGGTCTGGTCTGCGTATTCAACAGGTTCATTCAAAATTCCTTTTCCTTCGGAAGTATTATCTTCAATTTTAATGGTAAGATCTCCGCCAATAGTTTCCACAAAAACACGGTCTTTTATGGAAACGTGCGAATGCTCCCCGTAGCGGTGCATATCTCTCGTTACATCTTGCCATTTGAATTCTTGTTGGGCTGGGAATTTATATTCGTGCTCACTTCGATTATCAACATACTTTAGTTTTCTATCTGCCACTAACCATTTAAAAGTCTTAATATCGGTTGGACTATCGCTAAGCTGAAAAACCATGTGCAGATAGTTCCCGATCACCGCAAATTTTGAAAAAATGGTGTTTCGGTAGTATTTATAGAGATTGGTGAAATCGATCTTGAACGTATCGTCTTCCAATAATTTCAAACCAACAGAGTGAAAGGTGTTGTCCCTAAATTCGTAGACACTAAAAACGTCATGCAAGGTAATCTCGGTGCGCAACCCAAAATGCACATTATAACCAAAGAGACACAGGTTTCCGAAGCTCACAATATCTCGTGCAATACAGTTGTTTTCGGTATTGATACGGTCGTTTGCAATAAGCTTGGTTTCCAGCGAGCCGAAAACATTTTTACGGTCTTCGTTAAGATCATTCAACCTTTTTTGCAGTTCACTCTTTTGCTGCTGCAACCGGTTTTTAATGATCTCGTAAGTGCCGCCTTCCAGGCCTTGCTCTTGTGATGTTTCGTTTTGGGGTGTTTCTGCCATTGGGTTGTTACTTACAACTGTGCATTATTAATTATGAAATAGCTTTTTTAAAATTATATGGGAGTCGTCATTGAGGTCAAGCTGAGCTTGCCAAAGTTTTACCCCTAATTTTTTGGGTTCTTCGACAAGTTCAGCTCGACAAATTTGATTATTTCAACTTTTTATCGCCCATACCTAGTCCTTTGGCCAGGTTTAAGAGATTGCTGAAAAGTGTTTGTTCTTCACTATCATCTGATTTAGATTTTAGGTCCATTAACAGATTAGCGATGGTTATATTTTTCAAATCTTCGGAAGAGATTCCGTATTTATCAGCAAATTCCTTGACTTTTTCAAGTAGGTTGCCCTTTACATCATCGCTTCCCAAAATAGCATCCTTAACTTCTTGAATATTGGTACTATTGGCAACTAACCTATCGTATCCTTTACCTCGGGTAATTTGCCCAATTATTTGCTCAAAGAACATCGTTTCACCGCCAACGATATCAATTTTCGCAGCCTTTAACGCGTCTCCAATTACTTGTGCCTGTGCATCTGCAATATCTTTTTGGATATTGATATGAGCAAGGTCTACTTGCAATTCTTTATCGAGTCGTAACTTGAACTCTTCGTGTTCTTTCCCTACGCCATCTAGTTTCTTCATTGCATTTGCCTTCTCTTCAATTCCAGCGGCATCGGCTAGCGCTTTCTCCTTAATTACGTCGGCTTCGGCCATTCCGTCCTTGCGCTTAGCTTCGGCTTTAGCCTCAATCCCTGCAGCTTCTGCTTTGGCTTTTTTCTCAATTACAACAGCTTGTACAATACCTTCGCGTTCGCTCGCATCTGCTTTCGCATGCATAACTTGCGCTTCAGACATCCCTACGGTAGCTTCTTCTTTTGCTTGTGCTTCAGCCAAGATTTTACGTGCTTCCGCTTGCTTTTCACTTGCTTCCTTATGTGCAAGGGCTTCAATGTTGATCTCTTCGGCCTTTTGCTTCATAGCTTCTTTTTGAGCCTCTGCCGCTTTAATAGTTTTAATCAATTCTTCCTGGGCGCTGGCTTCTGCAATGGTAATTTTTACTTGCTTTTCACGATCTGCCGTTTTAAAAGCTTCAATATCTTTCATGTTTTCCTGCTCTTCAACCACACCTTTTTCTAGCGTAACACGGTCACGAATCACATCTTGGATATTTTTCTTTTCAACTTCAACAACCTTCTCCTTTTCAATTTGAGCTAAGGTCACCACACGTTCTCTTTCGGTGGCCTCTAGCAATCTATCTTTTTCAACACGTTCTGTCTCTACTGCATCTGTACGTTGTTTGTTCTTTAGCGCAACAATAATCTGACGCTCCATATTTTCTTCGGCAACTTTCACCTTTTCACGAGTAGCAATGCGGGCCGTTTCAGACTTTAAGAGTTCTTCTTCGGAAACTTTTAATATTTCAGCTTCTTCTCGGGATTTAATATTGGCAATCTCCCGTTTTTGTTGTTCTTCTTTTTCAGCTAATTGTTTATCTAGTTCTAAAATAGCTTCCCGGGCTTCTACATCTTGCTTGCGAATGGTTTTTTCTTCGTCACGCTTAATTAGGTTCGCCTTTACATTTTGAATAGCTGTAAGGTCAGTAATTTTCTTGATACCTTCAGCATCCAAGATATTATCTGACTTTAGATGGGCTACAGCAGTTTGCTCAAGGAAGTCGATGGCACAATCTTCAAGCGTATATCCGTTTAAATCGGTACCGATAATATTAACAATCTCGTCTCTAAATTCTCGGCGGGCTTCATACAACTGAATAAAATCGAACTTTTTTCCCACTGTTTTTAAGGCTTCAGAAAATTTAGCCTCAAACAGCTCTTCCAAGGTTTCTTGTCTGGAAGCTCTTTGCACGCCGATGGTTTGCGCAACTTTTTTGATGTATTCTACCTCGTTATTTACCCGAACGAAAAAAGCCACTTTAATATCTGCGCGCATATTGTCTTTACAGATTAAACCTTCAGTCGCCAACCGTTCGATTTGGATTTTCTTTACAGAAATATCCATCACTTCTACACGATGAAATACGGGGACAACATAGAGCCCCTTATCTGTTGCTACTTTTGTCCCTCCAAAACCGGTACGAACCAAAGCCTGGCCCTGGTGTACCTTTTTGTAGAACATCGCGATAATAGCGAAGTAAACAATAATGAGGAAGAGCACGATACCCAGCCCTATGCCAATGATTGAAAAAATAGATTCCATAAATTTTTTGGGATTTTATTGGTTATATGATTGTACTAAAAAATAATTGTGATCTGCAGATCTTTTGATGATGAGCACGGTACTTCCATAGTCAAGAGGCTCTTTGTTTAATGACTTTACGTAAATAGAATGACTATTGCCTTCTACTTTTACCTCAGCATTCCCCATTTTGTCATCTACTAACGATGACATTAAGGTAGCCTCCCTTCCGAGGAAATCTATAGGCGCATCTCCGTCTTTGTTCAAGTTTTTGAAAAATCCTTTAAATGGTGTTGTAAAGATTTTATTGACAAACAAGGCTGGAAAAAATGCCAGCAACATAATGATGAAGCCTATAAAATTGTCGTAGGTAAATGTTAAGGTCGTTGTGATGGTTGTTATGATCCACCAAAAGAATATCCAACACGTAAAAGTAAACATAAACGGCAGGCCAACGAAGTTGAAATAAATTAGAAAGACCTGCCACCATTTCAATGGCTTTCGTCGTTTTCCAACAACATCTTCTTGATTGACTTCGGCATTAGAGATGTCTTCAAAGTCCATATTGCCGCCCTCAATACCCGAATCTACCTCAATATCGGCGTCGATATCTACCTCAACTTCCACGTCAAAATCTAGGTCGAAGTCAATACCCCCTATCATTGTAATAACCCAATACACCAAAAGCAGTATCAGTAATATCGAAAGAGTTGCATTAACTTCAGAAAAAAGTATATCTAAGAGGTTTGCCAAATTATGAGTTATTTGATTTGTTAAGCCCTAATTGTTCTTTCAGCTTTGCGAGTTCATCGTCTGCTTTCGCTTCGGTTGTGTCTGCGGCTGCATCTAGCTCTTCATCAATCGATTTTGAAGCATTGGCAATATCACCATACGCTTCGGCCAGGGCTTCTTCTTGCGCTACCTTTTCTTTCATACGCTCGAGCATAGAAACTGTTCCGGCACTATCTAATTCGGCCATTTGCTTATTCAAATTTTTGGTTGCGTTGCTTACTTTTACTCGCGCTTTTAAGGTTTTCAGCTCATTCTCCCAATTTCCTATATTCGCTTTAATAGTCTGAACATTTTTCTGCAATTGTGCAACATTATTGTCAAACTTAGCCGATTCTTCCTTGGCTCGTTCTACAAGGCTTTCAGCGGCTTCTTTTTGTACCAGCGCTTCTTTGGCTAAGCGATCTGCTTCGGCAGCGTCCATTTCTTTGTTATGCGCTTTTTTCAAAATAATAATGGCCTTATCTTGGTATTCTTTGGCTTTATTCTGGTGTGTTTCCTGATCGTTTTTGGCACGGATGGCCAAAGCTTTCACCTGTGCCAAAGCCTCCATACTCTTTTCGAGGTCTAATTTCATATCCCGAATACCTTGTTCGGTCATTTTTATAGGGTCTTCCATCTTATCGATAGCGGAGTTTGTCTCTGCTTGACCAATTTTAAATAATCTCTTGAAAATATTCATAATGTGTGATTTTAGTATTTAGAAAATTCAATAATATGCTCAGAATATTCGCTCATGAGCAGGCTTAGAGAGTTCAAGCTCCCTTCGAGTTCGTTCAAATCCATGTTTTCAATCTGTAGCGTATCTCTAAAAATAACTTTTTTTCCGCTTTCATCCAGCACAAATGCACCGTGTATGATGTCTCTGTTCTTTTGAAGAAGATTAGAAAAGACTTTTTCAGATTGGTTATTGACAGAGAAAATAAATTGCTCCATGATTAATATTGGAGGGGCCACCCCCAAAATCAGGTTTTTAATACCAGAATTTTCTTTCTGTACCACTAATATTCCATCATCACGGTTCTCTCGGGTGATGCTAAAATTTAATTCCAGCAAATAATCTCTGGTGATGTTAAAATGGTTTTTCATAAGGTGGTTTTTGGTAAGTAGATTACTGAGTTCAATAATACAAAATAAATTCTGCGTTCTGCGCTGAAATTATAATGCAACTGTCAAAATGAGATAAATTAAGGTAACCATCGTATCAATGTTTTTAGGTTAATAATAATAATTAGGTTGATTTGCTCAAGATATTAGCTAAATCGAATTCTTTTTGCTAATATTGTTAGACAAATATATAGAAATATTTTTAATTTGCAAATTATATTAGCAATTTATGTCAAATTTCGGAAAAAACATTAGAAAAATTAGAAGCGTAAAAACACTTAGTCAACAGGCTTTTGCCGAGCTATTCGACTTAAAGAGAGGTACTTTAGGTGCCTATGAAGAAGGCAGGAGTGAACCTAAAATAGAAACCATAATAAAAATTGCTAATTATTTTAGCATACCTATAGACGATTTACTCACGAAAGAACTTACAGTTAATAGTCTTTTAAAATTTAAGGGGAATCTAACGTTAGAACACGATGCCGTAAAACGGGAGTCCTTTGCAAGCGTTCCTTGTATCACCGATTCGAATTTTGCAGATTATATCACACATTCCCATAAAGAACATTTTGTAGTAGATCTCCCCAATCTCATGTTACCTGTAAATCCCGAGAAACAGTTCAGGGGTTATACGGTTCAGAATTTAGAGATGAGCACGAATGACCAAGGGTTGTTTCCTAAAGATATTGCAATTGGAGAATATATTCCCCCTTCGGTATATAAAAAATTGAACAATGGAATTTTGGTGTTGATTCTAACTTCCGAAGCACTTATACTACGACGTCTCTTTATGACAAACAAAAGTATCGTGTTGCGAGCAGATCACAAAAACGTAGATGATATCGAGATGAACTTAAAAGATGTAAAAGAAATGTGGCGTATTCGTTATGTGTTTTATCACAGACTGCCAGATAATCGTCAAAACATAGAAGAAAAACTAGAACGTCTTGAGCAAGAATTTGCTAAACTGAAAGACAACCTATAACCACAAAAACTAAGGAACATAAACCTAATAGCGTTCTTTAAGATCGATTACCAACCCTAGTGCCAAGCACAATAATATTGTTCCTATAACTAAACCACCTACGCCCATAATTAAGTTTTTTGATTTGCACCAAAGATACAAATTAATAGAATCAAAAAAATAAAAATACAATCGCGTAATTCTTAGATTAATAGAAAACGCCCTATTTTTATAGTTCTATGGAGTTTTTTTCTGCTAAGACCCAGTATTATATCAAGCGTGTAAGTCCGTTCGGGATTATCTGGTTGGTTTTAGCATGGGTATTTCTATGGACCGAATATGCGGTAATCGGTGATTTTGCAAATAGCCCAGAAACGGCGATAAAAATAACTCCTGAAATAGTCGTTTTTGCCAGTTTTGCTGTATTTGTGATTGGTTGTATAGTTGGTATTTTGGAAGTATTTTATGTAAATCATTTATTTAAAAAGAGAAGCCTGCCACAAAAGATAATAGGAAAACTCTTTATCTATGCGATCTTATTTTCGGTCCTAATATTACTCTCTTATGCAATAGCTGCCAGTATAGAAATGGATATCTCAATTTTTGATCAAAAGGTTTGGAATAGATACGGCGAATTTCTTTTTAGCATCACCTATGTTAGTACCGTATTACAAATTGGATTCTCATTTTTTGTATCCCTGTTATACGCTGAGATTAGTGACAATTTAGGTCAGCAAGTGCTTTTAAATTTCTTTACTGGGAAATACCACAAACCCAAGCGTGAAGCTAGGATTTTTATGTTTGTTGACATGAAAGATTCAACCACTATTGCTGAAAAGGTTGGCAATGCTGCCTATTTCGAGCTGCTGCAATCGTACTATTATGATTTTTCAAATGCCATTATTAATAATCGTGGAGAGGTGTACCAATATGTGGGTGATGAAATCGTAATTACTTGGAAATTAAACAAAGGGATACATAACAATAATTGCGTGCAGTGTTTCTTTGATATGAAAACAGCCCTTCATAAAAAATCAGGGTTTTATATAAAAAAATATGGCATAGCACCTCAATTTAAGGCAGGCATGCATTGTGGTACTGTTACTACGGGTGAAATCGGGGCCTTAAAAAAAGATATTTTCTTTACAGGAGATGTGTTGAATACAACAGCACGTATTCTTGGGCTCTGCACGAAATACGAATCCGATTTATTGCTTTCAAAAACAGTGGCAAATCATCTCTCGCTGCATACCCGTTTTTTAGTAAAAGATTTAGGAACTTCCCAACTAAAAGGTAAGGCCAATGCTGTAGCTATAGTTTCTCTGAGTAAAGAAACTGAAAAAGTTTGAGGTATACTTATAAATAAAATTACCTTTTAATATGTATATGTAATCTGTGAACCAAAGGAGGGATGACACGATTTAAAAAAAAGATTTAACAGCAAACCTAGAACGGAGCTGTAATCCAATAAAAATATACGATTTACATTCGGGAATTGTAAAACCAACAATTCGGAGTGGTTGGGGTTTCGATCATCCTACAATAAGAAAGTACTATATTAATCACTACGCTTAACCACAAAATTTAGGTACAAGATTATATTGACTAATTTTGCACTTAGAAGTTGCTTCCCTTTTCAAATTTTTAAATGAATACGACAGAAAACATATTGAAAGAACGCATTAAAGAGCTTAGCTGTCTTTATGATATATCTTCTATTATCGTAAACGCAGATGTTGGTCAGATGCATGAAACGTTGAAAGCCATTGCATTAAGTTTAAAAAAAGGATTTCAATTTCCAGAACAAACCGAAATTTCTATCGATACTTTAATAGACTCGTATAAAACCGGATCAGTTAACGAACCACTTTACATTTCTTCAAAAATTCAGGTATTCAATAAGCCAAATGGAGAAATTATTGCTTCCCTACAAGATGATAAAAGTTCATTTCTAAAAGAAGAGCAGCAATTATTGGATAGTGTAGCCTTAAAAATCGGAAACCTTCTGGAACGTATTGAAATTCAGCAAAACGAAACTTCTCTCAAACGTCAAATGGAACGGGCAGATCGGCTTTCCATCCTTGGTGAAATCACAGCTGGCATCGCCCACGAACTCAACACACCATTGGCAAATATACTTGGGTTTGCCGAATTGCTAAAAGATGATTTTGAGACAGACAAAATAGTTTCTGCAGATTTAGATAAGATTATTGACAACGCAATTTTCTCACGCGAAGTTGTAAAAAAACTGATGTTTTTCGCTCTTGAAATGCCTCAGGAAATGAAACTGGTAAATCTGGTGCCGAGAATAAAAAATGCATTGGCACTTCTAGATGCCTCCTTTAAAAAAGCTGGGGTTACATACCATGTAAAAATTGAAGAAGATGAATTATGGTTGAAAGCAGACAACATACAGCTCACACAAATTATTTTCAATTTGGTAATCAATGCCATATACTTTTCACCAGAAAATGGATTGGTTACGATTGAAGCATTCCAGTCAAAATACTATATCGTTCTAAGAATTATTGATGAAGGCCCCGGGCTGACAAATGAAGCACTTGAAAAAGTGTTTCAGCCTTTTTTTACCACGAAACCCACAGGTGATGGCTCTGGTCTTGGGTTGAGCGTGGTGCACGGCATAGTAGCTAGCCATAAAGGAACGATAGTAGTTGAGAATAACTCGAAAAATGGCGCAACCTTTACTGTTAAACTTCCTAAATCTTAATACTTTTATAATCTAATGCAGTTTAAAAAAGAGAACATATTAATAGTTGATGACGACATCCATATTCTGGAATTGCTGCAACGTCATTTACAATCTTGGAATTTCCACTCTTTTAAAGCTGTATCTGTAAAAGAAGCCGTTCAAATACTTCGGGATACCAAAATAGACTTACTGATTACTGACTTGAAAATGCCCGAGATAGATGGTACAGAACTTATTAAATTCGTATCAGAACATTATCCTGCCTTACCCAAACTCGTTATCACAGGTTATCCATCTGTACAAGATTCGCTGGCAGCTATAAAATCTGGTGTGGTCGATTATTTAACCAAACCTTTTACCAAAGAAGAACTTAATAATGCTATAGAGAAATCTTTAGGAAGTACGAACAACAGCTTTAATAAGCCAGTTTCAGCAAATGCAATAGATCAAAAAAAAGGTAATGCGTACGGTGATATCATTGGCAATTCAGAAAAAATAAATGAGGTTATTCAAATTATTGAACGGGTAAAGGATAATAAGGCCACCATTTTTATAAAAGGTGAAAGTGGAACGGGAAAAGAACTTGTAGCACGTGCCATACATTATCAAGGAAAGTTCTCCCGAGCACCATTTATTGCAGTGAATTGTGGTGGTATTCCAGAAAATTTATTAGAGTCGGAGCTTTTTGGTTATACGAAAGGTGCTTTTACAGGTGCCGATAAAAGCCGAGACGGTTTTTTCCAGGCAGCAGATGGTGGAACGATTTTTTTAGATGAAATAGGCAACGCTTCCAAAGCTGTTCAGACGCGATTATTACGTGTGCTTCAAGAAAAAGAAGTGGTGAAAGTTGGAGCTCAAAAAGCAGATAAAATTGAAGTGCGCATCATTGCGGCGACCAATAGTGACTTAAAGGAAATGATTAAAAAAGACACCTTTAGGGAAGACTTATATTATCGACTTACCGTGGTGGAAATTGAGGTAGCACCATTGCGTGAACGCAAGGAAGACATTCCCCTACTCGTGGACAAATTTCTTTTTAAATACGGGATAGAATACAAAGACCGTTTTATAAAAATAAGTCCAGAGGTTTCGGAAATATTACAAAGATATGATTGGCCGGGAAATATCCGCGAACTTGAGAACGTGATACAGCGAGCCGTCATAATGTGCGATAGACACATTGATGTAGAAAACCTCCCCGACTCATTAAAATACAACATAGATTTTCCCGAGGGCGAATTGCTTCCGCTCAAAGAAATTGAAAAAAGGTATATTCAAAAAGTTTTGAATGCCACTGATAACAACAAAACTAAAGCTGCCGACATTTTAGGAATTGATCGTAAGACCATTAGGCAAAAACTTTCAGATTAAACGCTACCATAATGGCACAAAACACCCCAACCGGGTAAATATGTACCAGTCCACAAATCCACTTTAGCTTTCAGCAAAGTGCTCAAACCCTTGTTTATAAGGGTTTCTTCTATTTAAGTGACTTCTGGCACACCTGCTGGCATATAGATTGCCTTTAGTACAGCAAAAGATTACAATGTACTATGACATCGAACACATTCAATATTTGTCGCACCTGCATCCATAGAGATAGCTGTGTAATTACTCACAACAAAAGCCAGGTATGGTCTTGTAGTGAGTACGAAGTAGAGGAAAAAGCTACAGAAACAAAAAAACCTCTGAATATCAACGATATAAAGAAAGAAGCGCCAGAAATGGCGATGGCATAACCTAAAATTTAAAAAACAATGATTCTCAACAAGTTAGTCACCGTTTTGGTCGAAAAAAAAGAGCTGAAAAATAAATTACAATTCAGCACCATACAAGATAGCCCTTATAGATTCACAAACAGACGAAATCTGCGAAACAGAGGCTTAATTAACAACCCATTTTAATAGTAATGCTATGAACACACAATCCCAAATTAATAATAACGCTCAAAAAAGAGCTGAAGTCTTAAAACGTAGAAGTAGATATATCATCGAAAAATACAATGAGCGCAGTATCACAAATCGTTTATTCAAATAATTGAAAAAATAAATTCTTGCAAAAGGGTTCACACTTATGACAACAATAACAGCAGAAATACCTAAAAGAAAACAGAAAAAAACCTCTGTAAAGGGAATGATGGATAATGTGATGGAGCAGTTTCACAGCGCAGCTGACCATATTGAACTTCATCCCAATATCAGAAAAATTTTGAGCATTACAAACAACGAAATCATCGTGCATTTTCCCGTGAAAATGGACAATGGAGACGTAGAAATATTTACAGGGTATAGAGTACAGCACAACAACGCATTGGGACCTTACAAAGGAGGATTGCGTTACCATCCTACAGTAGATATAGATGCTGCAAGGGCATTGGCAATGTGGATGACGTGGAAGACCTCACTGGCAGGACTTCCCTACGGTGGTGGTAAGGGCGGTATTCAGTTGGACCCTTCAAAGTATTCACAAGCTGAGCTGGAACGTATTACGCGTAGATTCACATTTGCCTTGGCAGACAACATAGGACCAGAACACGATATTCCAGCTCCGGATGTAAATACCAACAGCCAAACAATGGCGTGGATTGCAGACACCTATATGAGCACTCGCCCACCAGCAGAACGCACCGCGAATCAACACGTGGTTACAGGAAAGCCCGATGGCAGTGGAGGTCTTGAAGGACGCGACCGTGCCACAGGGTACGGTGTGTTTTTAAACATCAAGTTCTGGGCAGAGAAGAACAAAGAGACCCTAAAAGGAAAGAAATTCATCGTTCAAGGGTTTGGCAACGTAGGCTATTGGGTATCTCATTTCTTGGAAAAGGAAGGTGCAAAATTGGTAGCCGTGCAAGATGCCTTTGGAAGCATTAGAAGCACCAATGGTATTAACGTGGAGGATCTTTTCAATTATTCTAAAGTTAACAATGGTAGTGTTTCAGGATTTCCTGGAGCATTTGACCTTGACAATGAAAAGTTCTTTACCACAGAGTGTGATCTCTGTATTCCAGCAGCACTTGGAAACCAAATAAAAAAAGAAAATGCCCCTAAGATCAAAGCCCGTCTAATCGCCGAAGGTGCCAATGGCCCTACCAATGTTGAAGGTGAGAAGATACTACTGGATAGAGGTGTGACCATAATTCCTGACATCTTATGTAATTCTGGCGGTGTTGTAGGAAGTTATTTTGAATGGTTGCAGAACCGAAACGGCGAACTGTGGCAATTGGACGAAGTAATGGCAAAACTGGATAAAAAGATGCGTGAATCATTCAACAAGGTTTATGACTATGCTGAAAGAGAGGGAATGGATTTAAGAACTGCAGCCTACTGTATTGCAATTAGACGTATTGAAAAAGCCTATATCCAACGAGGTATATTTCCTTAATGAAACAACTTGAAAAATTGACAAAATGAAATACGGAAGCATCATATTAGAAAAAAAGGAGTATGTGTATTTGAAACGAATCCTAAATATCTCGGGATATGCCGAGGATTTTCAAACACAAAAATCGCTGCAACGGTTGAGCGATGAAATGAAGAACGCCCAAATAGTAAATGAAGAGGATATGCCCGAGGATGTCATACGCTTTAATAGCAAAATTATGGTGTTTTCAGAAAATGGTTGGGAAAAACAACTTCAACTGGTCATCCCTTCAGAAAAAGATGCCAAGAAGGATAAAATTTCAATCCTCACTCCTATGGGGTCTGCGCTGTTTGGTTATTCTGAAGGAGATACGATTGAATGGGACTTCCCTTCAGGAACCCAAAAAATAAAGATTGTGGCAGTAACACAGGACACGACCCAAAGAACAATTGACATACCTATTTAATGACTTTAAACAATGGAAACCTTACAAACAGAAATATACGAGCATGATAATGATATGGATGTAACCCATAAAATAAACACCATAGAACTGGACAATTGGATAAATCATCTCAAATACATCAAAAAAGAGCTCAAGAATTTAATAGGTCTTTGTAGCGAAGATTTGGACCCACGTCTGGAAGATGAAAGCGTGCTTCAAAAATTTCAGAAAAAAGAAACTGAAAATGACACGTTATTAAGAGCACTTCAAAGATATATGAATACAAGAAATGAAATCATAGAGTGCGAGGACACCCAATGCGATATGGCATACATCACAGAGCACGAAACTTATAGAAGAAGCTACCTCTATCATTTGGATAAATATAGAAGGCTGAAAGATGAATTTTTTAGCAAAGTACAGGGAAATTTCACGCTGTTGAGTGGAATTTCATAAGCGCATACTATTTTGGAAATCGAACTCCCATACAAAATTGACGCGCACCGAAGACTCTGTATAAAAAAAGACCTTATAGCATTGAGCCATTGGATGGATGCAATTACAGCTATTAACATTGAAATTGATTATTTAAAAATCATCGGGCAACAATTAATCAAAGACCATAGTGTAGAAGTAACCCTACAAGGGTTACGCAGAAAGAACACATTATTGTTGGCAATGCTCTGTAAATACGAACAGGAACTCAATACAGAGTATGAATATGGAAAAAGAGAATATAACGTTAGCCGCGCAAAAGAACACGAAAAAAAACGTGATGCGCACACAGCATTTATTCAAGAGTTTACTCAATTTAAAAAAGGGATATATAATAAGTTATCCAAATATCAACGCAGATAAAATTTAGAACAGATGAAAAAAATATTAATTCCAATCGACTTTAAATTCAATAGCCACGATGCCATTGATTATGCAATCAGGTTTTTTAAACGTGAGCAATGTGAGTTTTATTTTCTGAACACATACACCTATGACATATCTGGTCTTAATACCATAGACTTGCTACAGGCAGACGATGATTGGTATGATAAGCCCAAATGTGCATCTGAAGATAACCTTGGAAAATTAATTCAAAAATATGCCTTCAATAACCGAGATAGTAAACATCATTTTAGTGCCATTTCAGAATGTTCAAACCTGATAGAAGGTATGAAAAAAGCTATGAAAGACATTAAAATTGATTTAGTAGTGCTCCCAGGAAAAGACCGAACAGGGGAAGATTCAATTCGATATAGCCGAAATACCAAACGCATTATAGAGCATATTCGGGAATGCCCGATAATGATCATTCCTGCCTCTTCGAAAATGCATAAAAAACCCAAATTCGTACTTGTATCACGTTTTGATATAGATCTTCCTATTAGCGAACTTGAAAATTGGTACGAATTGGTACAAATTGCCAAAGGGAATATAAAAATTGTAACCCTGTCTGGAAAAGATGACCTAACTGAAAAACAAAAATCCAATCAATGTAAAGTACGTTATCATCTTGAAATGCTTTCAGGGGAAAAGATAAAAATAGAGTATATCGAAAATGCACCAGCACTCAAAGATTTTGCAAGGTACCATTTAGACTATATAATGTGCCTTATAGACAGGAAACCAGACTTATGGCGAAAAATTGGAATTACCCATTCCAAGATTACCAACCTAGGCCCCTTATTAAGCACACCACTGATCGCTTTACACAGATAGTTATGAAGTCGATGAGCAACCGTACATTTTATATAGTGGTTGGGCTAATTGGCTTGGCAGTCATTGCTATACTCAGCTGGTTAGTACCCGCGCCTATTTTCAGTTAAAATTATAAGTGGAACATAAAATGGAAAAATTATTGCAAGAAGCCGAAGCATTTCAAACTGCCACGATGAGCCACATGACTACGAGTGACCGGGTTGCGGCGTCACGTGAAGCAAAACGACTCATCCTGTCGATAAACAAAATATATAAAAAGTCTAAAGACCCAGAACTCATGGATGTGATGAAACAATTGACTGAAAAGAAGAAAAAGATTGAGGTTCGATTAAAAGTAAGGATAGTTTAATTGTAAAATTTGAATGCATTGAAGCAATTAAAGTAAATAGATTCAATTTTCTATTTCTGAAATCGAAGCAAATAAACTTCTCAACCTATTATTACATTACAATCAGAAAAAAGGACCACACTCTACATGCAGTCCTTTTCTATTGGTGCGGATGACAGGAATCGAACCTGCACACCTTGCGGCACTAGATCCTAAGTCTTCTCTATATTGCACCAATAGAACATAAAATACCTCATTTTCAATGCTTTATGTTTTTTATCATTTTATTTAAAGTCAAATAATATCAGTTGATTTCAGGATTTGTTGTACCTATGTTGTACCCAAAAGAGCGAATAATTCATTATCTTGAGTGTGCTTAAGAAGCTGATTTGACTTTCGTATTTAAAACAAATCAGTTATGTCAGCAAGTGCAAAAATTGTTCTCCGAAAAAAGCCTAATTCCAAGGGAATGTTTCCATTGGCCATTAGGATAACCAAAAATCGTCGTTCTACTTTTAAACATATTGGTCATTACATTGCCCTCGAAGATTGGGATGAAAAAAATCTTACAGTAAAGAAGTCAAATCCTAATGCCAATAGTTTAAATAATCTTCTCTCCTCAAAACTATCTGAGTTACGGAAAGGTCTTATGGATTTACAAAGCGAGAATACAGATTTCTCAGCCGGTCAGATAAAGAGAAATATCTACAAACCTAGTTCCTCTTTAACTCTTTATGACTATGCCAAAGAGCATTTTGAAAATCTTGAAGCAGAAAAAAAGATAAATCGCTTAACAACTGATACAGCACTTACTACTTATATATGGGCTTTTCATAAATCAAAAAGTTTGCGATTTCAAGATATTAATGGGAGGTGGCTTAAAAAATTTAAAACCTATCTAATTGGAAAAAGAGAACTCACAGAAACATCTGCTTTAAACGTAATGGTGCTTATACGCTTACTTTATAATAAAGCTATTAATGATAAAGTGGTAGGCAAAGATTTATACCCTTTTGGAAAAGGTGGTTTTCAGATTAAGTTTCCTCAATCAATCAAAGTTGGACTAAACAAGCAGGAAATATTGAAACTTGAAAGTATAGAAAACCTCTCCGATGTCCAACGACACGCTTTAAATGTCTGGCTTTACAGTTTTTATCTTGCGGGAATGAGGGTATCGGATGTATTGCTTACGAGATGGTCAATGATTTATGATGAAAGACTGCATTATAGAATGGGTAAAAATTCAAAACTTCTATCCTTAAAAATACCACAGAAAGCCATAGAGATTATTTCGACCTACGAACAAAACAAACAAGGTTTAGATGATTTTGTTTTCCCTGAAATGAAAAAAGCGAATCTTAAAAATGCTAAGGATGTATATAATAAGATTAAAGTAGCTGCTAGTAAATTTAACATTCACTTGAAAGCTATTGCCAAAAAAGCTGGAATAGAGAAAAAAGTAACAATGCACATCGCTCGCCATACTTTCGGAAATATTGCAGGGGACTCCATTCACCCATTGATGCTGCAAAAATTGTATAGACATAGTGACTTAAAGACAACCATTAACTATCAAGCTAATTTTATTCATAAAGAAGCTGATGATGCCTTAGATAGCGTAGTCAATTTTTAACCTTATTTTGTCTCCTAAAAATCAATTTTTTTTATAAGACTGTAATTATTAAGATATTTTTTTAACCTATTAATTACTAAAGCAATTTATAATTGAAAAACAACTCATATCCAGAGGAAGAATTTTCAAGGCGTATTCAAGAATCACAAGGCATTATTCATAAAGTGAGTAGGATGTATTGTGACAATGAAGAACACCGGAAAGACTTGTTCCAAGAAATATTGATACAGCTCTGGAAATCCTATCCCTCATTTCGAGGAGATTCTAAATTTTCCACTTGGATGTATCGGGTGGCAATAAACGTTGCCATTCAAGATTTACGCAAGACCAAAAAGAAGCAAAAGCTTTTTTTTCAAACCAATCAGTTTAAGGACACTTCCGAAGAAAAAAAATCAGAAATTCAAAGCGAAAAGTTGAAGTTAATGCATTCTGCTATTTCAAAACTTAACAAAGTGGAAAAGGCCATTATAATGTTGCACTTGGACGAAAAGTCCAATGAGGAAGTTGCAGAAATCGTGGGTATTACCCAAAACTACGTCCGTGTAAAGATGAACAGGATAAAAACAAAATTGTCAAAAATCGTTAAAACGAATTAAAATGGAACTATTGGAATTAAAATCAGTATGGAACGCAGTCGTTGATGAAACAATTTCCACAAACAATGTCGATAAGTTTGTTGTGGAAAAATCCATCAAAAGTGATTCGAAATCCGTATTGGCCAAAATAAAAAGAGTAATGTATCTAAAGTTTTCTATAGGTATACTTTCTCTAATTCTGTCTAGCGTAATGCTAGTAGGCACTTTTATAAAACCTACAAAATTCTCATTCTATGAAAGCATTTTTGACCTTATCGATAATCAGGTTTTCTTAGCGACCATAATTGTCTTTATGTCTGCAATGCTTTCATGGAATTTCAGGGCTTTTCGTGAAATTAAGCATTTTGAGACCAGAGCAACGAACGTTAAGGAATCCCTTAAAAAGTTCATTAACATAATGGGAAAGACAATAAGGCTAAATGTCTATTCTGGTGCTGCATTCAATTCTTTAGCATTAGGTTGGATATGCTATCTAGTGAACAACAATAAAGGTTTTGTCCAAGAGACGTATCAAATAGCACTTTTAATCATATTGGCAATTATCGTCGGTGCTGTTTTGTTCTATTACCTTTCGCGATATGAGCAAAAGATGAAATTTGGTAATTATTTGAACCAATTGAAAACCAATCTGGAAGACCTTAAAGAAAATGAATATCAGGAACGCAACTCATAAAGATAGGACTAAAATCATTCGTTTGGTAACAACCATATTGAAAGAGTTCGGGTTCGAGTACAGCCCAGATACTTCGGAATTGGATTTGCAGAACATTAATCAGGAGTACTTTGAAAATGGGGGAGCATTTCTTATAATGGAAGACTATTCCAGAAAATTGATTGCTACTGGAGCGTTAAAAAGAATAGATAAAGGCTATTTTAAAATCAGGAAAATGTATGTACATAAAGCATATAGAGGAAAGGGATACGGAAAGGAAATTTTGATTAGCTTACTTAAAGTTGCACAGAACAAGGGAGCAAAAAGCATAGTTCTTGAAACCTGCAACACTATGGTTGCCGCACAAAATCTTTATAAAAGTTTTGGTTTTCTAACTACTGACCAGAAACCTGTTTCGCCGAGATGTGATATAGTAATGATTAAAGAAGTTGATAACATTCTTCTTAAGACTCATTCATAGGTTAAATTGGAAAAATATAAAAATAAATTAGTAAAAGTGTAATTCTGAATGATAGATTGTAACCTACTTGGTGAACAATACTAAAATTCAGATGAAAACAAAAACAAGATTCAAAGATTATACGGTCATTCAAAAATTGGGAACATTTCTCGTAATTACGGGCGGGGCAATCACACTGGCCAAAATTTTATCGCTATTTACTGCCAGTCATTTTGTAGAAGAAGACCTTCCGAATTATTTATTTTTAGTTGGTGCATTTTTAATATTCTTTCCTGCTATACGTAAAAGATTAAGTGGTAAAGCAACAAAAACAACTTTGATTTTGTTATTCGTATTTAGCACAATCAACACTGCGTTTACTCAAGATTATTCAAAACAAATAGATGCCTTCAAACAGAGTTTTGTTGAAAAATCAGTATCTCCATTAAAACCATACGTCAGCCCAGAACTAAAATTTGACCCTGTACCGGTGGCAAATACGCCGGCTGTGCTTAACAATATCGTTTCCAATCTTCCAAAGTTGAATTCCATGACAATTATTGAAAGTTCACAGGGAATGGCCAAAGTGAAATATGATTTCGTTGGTCTAGGGGTTCGCGAATCCGATGTTCATTTTGACGAGAGTGGCAAGTTTACGCGTATCGAACTAATCGAAAACCTAATCAAGCAGGAAATGGAAGCGCAGAAAAAGTTGCAACAAAGCGTACAACTTCCCAATCCTGGGGAGTTGGGAAAGAGGTATCAACCCGAAAAAGTTGAGTTCAAAGCCGCTGATGGGCTTTTGGTCAATGGAAATCTTTATGACATTGGGGAAAACAAACCAGTCATTTTACTTTGCCACCAAGCAGGGTATAATCGTATCGAGTATGCGGATATAGCACCCAAGTTAAATGAAATGGGCTATAACTGTCTTGCTATCGACCAACGTTCAGGAGGTAATTTTGCTGGAAAACCTAACGTTTCTGCTGAAAAAGCGAAAGAGAGCGGATTGCCGAATGAAATGATAGATGCCCGACAAGACATTAAAGCAGCAATCTACTTTCTGCATGAAAAATATAAAAGAGATGTTATCATTTGGGGAAGTTCTTATTCCGCAAGTTTGGCACTGCTAGAAGGTGTTTCGAACAATAAAGTAAAGTCTATCATCGCTTTCAGTCCGGGCGACTATTTTGGTGATGCAGCACCTTCATTGAGTACCGCTTTCGCAAAAGCTGACAAACCGTTCTTGGTGACATCATCTAAAGAAGAATTCCAAACATTGACCTCATTGATTGGAAATGTAAAATTGACTAACAAACAAACGCAGTTCATTCCAAAATCTGATGGGTTTCACGGTTCTAGAGCATTATGGACTGGCCAAAAAGGTGCAGATGAATATTGGAATGCCGTGACCACTTTTTTGAAGACAACTTCCAAAAATTAAATATAAGATTGATGACTTTGCAAACTATCAAAACGAAATGTAGAAAGAGAAAAGGATGGATGACCTTTGGGAGCACATTACTTATATCGGGTTTTGTGTCCTTTAGCAACCACCCTGATTGGGGCATTTGGGTTTCCATTGTAGGATTTGTGATATGTGTAGTGACACTTTTAAAGTAAAATCTTTACTGAAAATACGTAGTCCTCAGAGTACTTGTTGATTCAATTGAATAAGATGATTTCGGGGATTGGATGCATTTAAGTTTTCAAATTAGTGGTGTCACATGATAAAGAATAATTGAGATTTT
>TARA_R110002072_G_scaffold207849_1_pt1 | contig 30579 bp, 26 predicted proteins | sample TARA_R110002072 | Tara Oceans TARA_R110002072 (sample SAMEA4397118) | marine metagenome | biome: Polar Biome; feature: [SRF] surface water layer (ENVO:00010504); material: water (ENVO:00002006), including particulate matter (ENVO:01000060) such as... | depth 5 m
TTCAGGGCGAAGTGTTATTTGCGGCGGGGATGTCCCTAGTACCCCTCATTACCGCGCAAAGTACATCGTCTTCTTCCACGGTGTCGCCGACACTTACGTTCCACTCGACGATCTCAACCTCGGCAATACCTTCGCCGACATCGGGCATGGTAATCAGGTAATTACCCATGGCTTAAGCCTCCATCACTTTTACAAGGGCCTCGCCAACGCGGGCGGGTCCAGGGAAGTAGTCCCATTCCTGGGCGTGGGGGTAGGGTGTATCCCAACCGGTAACCCGTTCTATTGGTGCCTCCAGAGAGTACATACAGAGCTCCTGGACAACGGATACCAGTTCGGCGCCGAACCCGCAGGTGCGGGTGGCCTCGTGCACTACCACGCAGCGTCCGGTTTTCGTCACCGACTCGGCGATGGTCTCCTCGTCCAGGGGAAGCAGGCTGCGCAGGTCGATTACCTCTGCGTCGATGCCGGTTTCTGCAGCTGCAGCCTCAGCCACATAGACCATGGTGCCGTAGGCCAGGATGGTGACGTCAGAGCCCGGGCGGGTAACGGCGGCTTTTCCCAGGGGGACGGTGTAGTGCCCCTCGGGTACTTCACTCGCGGCGTGATCTGACCAGGGTGTTACCGGGCGGTCGTGATGGCCGTCGAAAGGTCCGTTATATAACCGCTTGGGCTCGAAAAAGATCACCGGGTCGTCATCTTCAATCGCAGAGATCAACAGCCCCTTGGCATCATAGGGGTTGGAGGGCATCACAGTCTTGAGGCCGGCAACGTGAGTGAACAGTGCCTCCGGACTCTGGCTATGGGTCTGGCCTCCGTAAATGCCGCCACCGCATGGAGCACGTACGGTGATTGGTGCATTGAACTCGCCAGAAGAGCGATAGCGTAATCGCGCAGCCTCCGAGGCGATCTGGTCGTAGGCTGGCAGGATGTAATCGGCGAACTGGATCTCTGGAATCGGACGCAGGCCGTAGGCACCCATGCCAACGGCAGCACCGATGATGCCCAGCTCGCTGATAGGCGCGTCAAACACCCTTGATTTACCGTACTTTTCCTGTAAGCCCTCGGTGCAGCGGAACACGCCGCCGAAGTAGCCCACATCTTCACCGAAGATGACCACGTTGTCGTCATCGCCCAGCTTGATATCCATGGCATCGCGAATCGCTTCCACCATGTTCATACGTTTACTCGCCATTGTCAGACCCCCAGTGCCTGACGCTGCTTGCGCAGGTGAGGCGGCATTTCTTTGTACACGTGTTCGAATAGTTCGCTGGCTGCGGGAGCAGGCCCCTGGCCCAGGGTGCCGTAGGACTCGGCTTCCTTCGCAGCAGCCTTCACTTCTGCTTTCAGCTCTTTTTCTAAGGCTGCATGACGTTCTTCGTCCCACAGGCCGTGCCCAATCAGGTGTTGTTTCAGGCGCTCGATCGGATCGCCTAGAGGCCATGCCTCGTACTCATCTGTCGGGCGATACTTGCTCGGATCGTCAGAGGTAGTGTGTGCAGCGGCGCGATAGGTCACCCACTCGATCAGGGTGGGGCCAAGGTTGCGCCGGGCGCGCTCGATGGCCCAACGGGACGCCGCGTACACCGCGAGGAAATCGTTACCGTCGACGCGCAGGGCAGGGATGTTGAAACCGTGACCACGACAGGCGAAGTTGGCGGCTTCGCCACCCGCAATGCCCTGGAAGGTGGAGATGGCCCACTGGTTGTTGACCACGTTCATTACTACCGGTGGTTTGTATACCGACGCGAAAACCAGAGCGGCGTGAAAGTCGCTCTCCGCGGTGGAGCCATCGCCGATCCAGCCAGAGGCAATGCGCGTGTCACCCTTGATCGCGGAGGCCATAGCCCAGCCAACCGATTGCATGAACTGGGTGCCAAGGTTGCCGGAGATGGAGAAGAAGCCTGCTTCACGCTCGGAGTAAAAGAACGGGAGGGAGCGGCCGCCGAGTTTGTCTTTCGAGTTGCTGAAGATCTGGCACATCATGTCGACAATTGGGAAGTCTTGAGCGATGAGCAGACCCTGCTGGCGATAGGTAGGAAAACACATATCGCCATTTTCCAGTGCCATCCGGTGGGCGCAGGCCACGGCCTCCTCACCCCGACACTGAACATAGATCGATGTTTTGCCCTGGCGTTGGGCCATCAGCAGGCGATCGTCAAAGATCCGTGTCTTGAGCATAACCTTCAGGCCCTTGAGCAAGACTGCGTCGCCGATACCCTCAGCCCACGGACCCACAGCTGCACCGTCGTCATCGAGTACCCGAATCAGGTCGAACGCCAGGTCGCGAATGGCGTCGGGGGAGCAATCCACCGCCGGTTTGCGCAGCTTTCCAGCGGGAGGAACCTGGATGTAGCTGAAGTCGGGTTCGTCGCCTGGTCGTGAAGAGGGTTCTGGTACGTGTAAGCTCAGGGGTGCCTGATCAGTCATTGTGCTGCGTTCCGGGTGATGAATGGGTGTGGTTAATCGACAGAGACGATCCAGTTGAACGGATCGTCGATGACGCCATACTGGATAGCCGTTAGGGTTTCGAACAACTTGCTAGCGACAGGACCTGTCTTCCCGCCATTGATGACATACTCCTTGTCCTTCATGGCGATCTTGCCGACCGGAGAAACAACTGCGGCGGTACCGCAGCCGAACACCTCGGTGATTTTTCCGCTGCTGATGTCATCGATAATCTGTTGAATATCCAGTTTGGATTCCTCAACCTCATAGTCGAGGGTTGGCGCCAATTGCAGCAGTGAGTCCCGAGTAATGCCGGGCAGGATGGAGCCGCTCAAAGCTGGAGTCTTGATCAGCTTGCCGTCGTAGACGAAACAAATGTTCATTGCGCCCACCTCTTCCACGAAGCGGCCCTCTATGGCGTCCAGCCACAGCACCTGTGTAAAGCCCCTCTTGGCCGCATCTTCGCTACAGAACAGACTGGCGGCATAATTGCCTCCTGTTTTGGCTTCACCCACACCGCCTTTGACTGCGCGGCGAAACTCGTGCGACACGTAGACCGAGACGGGGTTAAATCCTTCGGCGTAGTAGGGGCCGGCGGGACCGGTGATGATGTAGTGAAGGTAGTTGTTGGCTGCGCCAAGGCCCAGTTTAGGACTGGTGGCAATCATGGTAGGACGGATGTACAACGACGAGCCGTCACCAGAAGGCACCCAGGCGCGATCGAGGCTTACCAGTTCCTTGATTGCTTCAACGTGAAGGCCGGCATCGACCTCGGGCATAACCATTCTTGCGGCGGAGCGATTGAAGCGCGTTGCGTTGGCGTCCGGGCGAAACAGGTTGATGCCGCCGTCAGTCCTGCGGTAAGCCTTGAGACCCTCGAAGATCTCCTGGCTGTAGTGCAGGACGCTTGCCCCGGGGTGTAGGCGAAGTTCTTCCAGCGGCCGAATTTCTGCTTTGTGCCACCCGAACTCTTGGTTGAACTTCTGGGTAAACATGTGATCGGCAAAGCTGGTGCCGAAAGAGAAGTGCTCTGGGCATTGGCCACGGTCTACGTCGGTCAGCGGGTTCATTGCAATGGACATTTCCAGCACTCGATAGTTATTTGAAGACAGTTTGCGAGGTCACCGATTACGTTTTTCGGTGAGTTTGTTATGGGTCAAGTTAGCACTGAAGTGAGGAGGCTTTCATACCAAACTGTGCGAATGAGAGGTTGTTGATTGGTGTTTTAAGTTAAATTGTGATCTAATGTTGGCATAATCATCCATAAAATAGTGATTTTGAGTATTTGGGTGCATGCAGTACCCGTGGAAGGATAGTGGCTACACACAAATTGGATTCAATTGATCGGGGTATTCTGGAGGCTCTTCAGGATGATTCCCGGCTGTCTAACGTTGAACTGGCGGAACGTGTATGCCTGTCACCCTCACCATGCTCTCGTCGTGTGCGCATACTGGAAGAGCATGGCTTCTTTCGCGGCAGTGTCATGCTGGTTGACCCGGCCAAAGTCGGCTTGCCCGTAAGCGTATTCGTGCAGGTGTCTATTGATAATCCGGTGCGGAGCGCGTTGGATTACTTCGAGGAGCATGTTAGCCAGTGGCCGGAAGTGATGGAGTGCTACCTGATGACAGGTAGTTTCGACTATCTACTCCGAGTAGTTGTGCCTGACCTCGCAGCCTACCAGACGTTTCTAGAAGAGAAGCTTACACCACTCGATGTTGTGGACAGTATCGAGAGTAGCTTTTCGCTCAAGCAGGTACAGTACAAGACCAAGCTTCCTCTGGGGCATCTAGGCGAGATGGCACTCGATACGGATCAACAGTAGCCGGCGTCTGACTGAGAGCACGCTCCCTCAAAGGAAGCGGCAGTATTCTCGTGGAGTCATTCCAGTCCAGTTCTTAAAGGCTCGCGTCAATGAACGCGCATCGGCAAAGCCCAATGCTTCTGCCACTTCATATACCGGGCGCCTGTCCCGCGCCAGGAGGGCCAGGGCGAGGTCTCTGCGTACGTCATCTTTGATCTTCTGGAAATTCGTGCCCTCATCGCGGAGCCGGCGGTGCAGGGTTTGTTGTGACATGTTCAGCTGAGCTGCGGCGGACTGCAGCGAAGGAAATGACAGGCCGCCACTAGCGGAGGAGCTCGCGAGGTTAGCGACCTGCTTCTTCAGGCTACGGTCATGACCAGGGATCGTTAGCAGGTTATAAGGTGATTGCAGTAGGAACGCCTCCACTTCGAGTTTGTTTCGAACCAGGGGGAGATCGAGGTGTCCTACTGAGATCGTCAGTGCGTTGGTACGCGCACCAAACTTCTGGATGCCCGGGAACATAAGAAGCAGTTCCGGAGCGTGTTGCGGTTGTGCCTGAGTAAAGGCCGTCTCTATGAGTGGTATCGGTGTGCCGCAAATCCAGCTGGCTAGACGGTGCCAGATGACCATCCAGAACTCCTGATAGAAGTGATCGGCGTCCAGCTCCGGATGGCGGAAGTTGATTATAATCGTTGCGTTGTCATCGTCTCGCACAAGCTCTGTGCGTATATCTTCGGTGAGCAGGTTATAGAAGCGCATACCCATGCGTAGTGCTTCCCCTAAATTTTCACAGCGCCGGATCGCATGCAGCATGAAGGAGAAAGCGCCACGTTTGCAGGGTGTCTGGGTGAACCCCATGAACTCATCCCCGAGACACTCCCAGACGAGCTGCACCAGGACAGTCATCTGGTTGTCGTTTATGCGAGCGTTGGGGAGCACCGCAAGTTGCGGGTTGATGCCTGCGGTCTTGAGTAACTCTTCTCGGTCATGGCCATGCCTGACGGCCCCTTCAAGTCCGCTGAGAGCGTGATGGCAGGAAATCGTGGCCATGACAATAATTCGTTACCTGATTGTGCGTAATTCGGGGAAATCTAGCATATCAGGGTGTCTGGCTGGTAATTCTTGTGAGTTATTTTGGTGAGCTTCGACATTCTGCTGAGGGGATACGAGGTTTAAGCTGGCGTTTTTGTCACGAAAGGAGCTTCATGTGCCTTCTAAAGATCTCACCAGCTGCGACGTGGTGATTGCCGCCGCAGCTCGTACCCCGATGGGTGGTTTTCAGGGCGATTTGTCGGCTCTCAGCGCCACGAAACTGGGCGCCGTGGCCATACAGGCCGCAATCGCTCGTGCGGATATTCGGGCAGGGGAAGTTGACGAGGTGCTCATGGGTAACGTGTTGGCTGCGGGGTTGGGGCAGGCCCCGGCAAGGCAGGCAGCACTCGGTGCGGGCTTGTCAGAGCGCACACCTTGCACAACGGTGAGTAAAGTATGTGGCTCCGGCATGAAGGCGGTAATGCTAGCCTATGACCAGATCAAGGCAGGCAGTTGCGATGTCGCCATATCCGGTGGCATGGAGAGTATGAGTAACGCCCCCTATTTTTTACCCAAGGCAAGGAGCGGCTTGCGCATTGGTCATGGCGAGATAAGAGACCACATGTTCTTTGACGGCCTGGAAGATGCCTATACCGGTGGCGCTATGGGAACCTTTGCCCAGAGTACAGCCGATGAAAGAAGTATCACCCGGGAGGCCATGGATACCTATGCGCTGGAGTCGTTGGCGCGAGCGAACCAGGCAATCTCAGCCGGACACTTTAGAGACGAAATAGAGCCTGTAAGCATAAAGACCCGCAGTGGTGAAGCCCTCATTGAACATGACGAGCAACCTGGCAAGGCGCGACCGGGAAAAATTCCGCAGCTACAGCCGGCGTTTACTCAGGACGGGACCATTACTGCGGCAAATTCCAGTTCCATTTCAGACGGTGCCGCGGCCTTGGTTGTGATGTCTGCCCAGCGGGCCAGGTCGCTGGGATTGACGCCGCTGGCGAGAATGGTTGGCCATGTGACCTGTGCCGGCGCACCTGGCGCTTTCACCACAGCGCCCATTGATTCCATTCATAAGCTTCTGGCAAACATTGGTTGGACTGTAGATTCCATAGACCTGTTCGAGATCAATGAGGCGTTCGCGATGGTGACAATGATGGCGATCGATGAACTAGGGCTTGATCACGCATGCGTTAACGTTCACGGAGGTGCATGCGCCCTGGGTCACCCTATCGGCGCTTCAGGCGCTCGCATTCTGGTGACCTTGCTGCACGCGCTGAAGCGTCAGGGTAAATACAGAGGCGTGGCTAGTCTCTGTATTGGCGGTGGCGAGGCGACTTCTGTCGCGGTTGAGATGTTGTAGGAGATAGCGATGAGACTTTCACTAACTGAAGAACAAGCGATGATCCAAGATATGGCGCGCAAGTTTGCGCGGCAATCTCTGGAGCCTCTGGCTGCAAAATTAGATCGGGCCGAGGATAAGAATGCCGAAAGAGAAATCTTTCTGGGCAACATCAAACAACTCGCTGAGCTGGGCTTTATGGGCCTGAACGTTAAAGCAGAGTATGGCGGCACCGAGGCCGGTGTGGTGGCCTTCAGTGTAGCGATTACCGAGGTCGCGCGCGCCTGTGCATCCACGGCCGTGACCATGTCGGTCACCAACATGGTGGGTGAGGTTATCCAGGCTGTCGCCAGCGAAGAGCAAAAGCAACGCTACCTGCCGCGCCTTTGTAGCGGTGAGTATGCTGCCGGCGGTTTCTGTCTATCCGAAGCGGGAGCGGGCTCAGATCCGGCAGGTTTGAAAACCACTGCCGTTCGCGACGGTGATGAGTGGGTGCTGAACGGTACCAAGATGTGGATCAGCAGCGCTGAGTATGCAGGCGTATTCGTTGTTTGGGCTGTCACTGATACCGGCGCGAAGCGGGGCAGGGGTATCTCTTGTTTTCTCGTGGAGGCTGGTACGCCAGGGCTCATTATTGGCAAAGCCGAGGAGAAAATGGGGCAACAGGCCTCCGCTACCAATACCGTTATCTTTGAAGATTGCCGGATTCCAGCTGACTCGTTGATGGGTGAGCTTAACGACGGGTTTCGTGTGGCGGTGAGTGAACTTGCCGGCGGCCGTATCGGAATTGGCTCATTAGCTTTGGGAATTGGCCAGGCTGCAATGGACTACGCGCGTCAGTACGCTTCTGAGCGCGAGCAATTTGGCAGTGCCATTGCCAGAATGCAGGGGCCACAGTGGATGATGGCGGACGCCTATACCGAGTTGGAGGCATCTCGCCTGTTGGTGATGAATGCGGCTTATCACAAAGAAAAGGGAAAGCCGTTCTCAAAGCAGGCGTCCATGGCCAAACTACACGCCACAGAGACGGCCAACAACGTGTGCTACACCGCAATTCAGCTGATGGGGGGGCTCGGCTACACTCGGGAGGTGCCGCTTGAGCGCTTTGCCCGTGACGCCCGGGTGACGTCCATCTATGAGGGGACGAGCGAGATCCAGCGGGTCATTATTGCCCGGGAATTACTGCAGGAAATCTAGACGAGGTTTCATAACCAAGATACAGGAGAGACCAACGTGGAACTGAAAGAGAAAGTCGCCGTAGTGACTGGTGGCGCATCGGGTTTGGGAGAGGCAACGGTGCGACGCTACTACGCAGAGGGAGTAAAGGTTGCCATCTTCGATATGAACGAAGTACTCGGCCAGAGGCTTGCCAACGAGCTGGGGCATAGCGTCATATTCTGCCAAGTGAATGTTTGTGATGAAGATTCGGTCTCTACCGGTATAGAGGCTACCTTGGGTATGTTTGGTGCGATCCATCTTTGCTCGAACTATGCTGGGATTGCCGATGCCGCCAAAACCGTGGGCAGCAAGGGCCCATTCCCACTGGATCTTTTTAACAAGGTGATCAATATTAACTTGGTGGGTACCTTCAATGTGTTGCGCCTGATAGCGGAAGCGATGAGCAAGCAGGAGCCTGTTACCGAAGAGGGTACCCGAGGCGTTATCATCAATACCGCATCAGTGGCTGCGTTCGAAGGACAAATGGGCCAGGCAGCTTATAGCGCATCCAAGGGAGGTATTGTAGGTATGACTCTACCAATTGCCAGAGATCTTGCGGCTTATGGCATACGTGTCAATACTATTGCGCCTGGTCTAATTCAGACACCACTAGTTGATTCGCTGCCAAAGGACACTGTCGCAGCGCTCTCAGCTAATGTTCCGTTTCCCTATCGTTTGGGTAAACCTGACGAGATCGCGCAACTGGCCCAAAGTATCGCGGAGAACGAGTATATCAATGGTGAGGTGATCCGCTGTGATGGCGCTATTCGCATGCAGCCTCAATGAAGCATAGATCGAGAGTTTGATAGTTTGCATGGTAGCAGTCGGAAATTGTGTTAATGAAGGCGAATCCTGTCGTTCAGTTGCCTGCCTGCCTGCCTGCCTGCCACGATGCGATAGTGACCGGACAAAGACTGACCTGATGTAAACGAGAAGTACCTTCGATTGCTAATACGGCGACCAGACCATCTATTCAGAGGACACTTAGGAACGCCATAAAGCAGACGGATTTTAAGATGATCCAAGCAATTTGTGAAAAATTGTGAATTCGAAATGTTCGCTAGATTTGCCATCAGGTTGCTGTAGTCATGGTGTATGGCTCGCGAAGTCGAAAGTTAGGAAACTCTCTACTGCGTTGGTAGAGCCCGCCATTAGATTTATGGCGACTAAGTGGCTCTGGGTTCAATAGCGCTTGCATAGGTGAATTCGGAACTTAACTATTGGGATCGATCCGGTCAGGGGGAAACTGTGGATCGCCAGCTTAGTGTCTGATTTGAGGACCGTTCCAAAAACCAAAGGACCAGCCAACCTATATATCTTGCTTTGGCCGTCCCCATGTCAGCAGAAGTTGAAATACGATGCGTGACATACATGCTCCCTCAGCATCGAAATTAACAGTTGCTGCCAAAACAATCAAAATATTACATATTTCGTTTTGCCGTACTTTGAATTTACTCGTAGATCGGTTGTGATAGGCCAGATTAATTTCGCGACAAGTCCGATGTAGGCCGTTACTTCTTTGTTGGGGTGTAGGCACCGACTAACATCTGTGGATGTGAGCGTTTGGAATGACCCGGTCATCATTCCTGAGACTAGCTAGGGAAACTCTGATCTGAAAGCCAAGATCGGCGATAATGCTGCTGAGCTTGGGATGAAGGACTGCCGCCAATGAAGCAGACGACGTTCGCCGGCCTCGCGTACACGCACAAGAAGAAGCAGACGCGACGCGAGAAATTCCTGGCAGAGATGGACCAGGTGATCCCGTGGGCTGATCTTTGTGCCCTCATCGAGCCGCATTACCCCAAGCCGACCAAGACCCGCGGTGGCCGCGTGCCGCTCCCGCTCATGACCAAGCTGCGCATCTACTGCCTTCAGCAGTTCTACGACCTCTCGGATCCTGGCGCGGAAGAGGCGCTGTACGACTCCGAGTCGATGCGTCGCTTTGCCGGTATCGAGCTCGGCGAGGATGCGGTGCCGGATGAGAGCACGATCCTGCAGTTCCGGCGTTTGCTCGAGAAGCACAACCTCACTGCAGCCATATTCGAGACTATCAATCGCTACCTGAGCGAGCGCGGGCTGCTGCTTCGGCAGGGCACGCTCGTTGATGCGACCATCATCCACGCGCCGAGCTCGACCAAAAACAAGCGCGGTAAACGCGACCCCGAGATGAGCCAGACGAAGAAGGGAAACCAGTGGTACTTCGGGATGAAGGCGCATATCGGCGTCGACGGCAACAGCGGCCTGGTCCATACGGTAGTAGGTACCACGGCCAAGGAAGCTGACATTACTCAGCTGGAAAAGCTGCTTCATGGCGATGAAGAAGTGGTTCTGGGCGACGCGGGGTACCACAAGGCGGACCGTACGCTCGACTCGCCGGCGCCAGAAAGTGGGCCGCAGATCTTCACGCCATACCGCAACAACAAGCACCGGCCGCGCACGGAAGAGGAGCGCGAACTGAACCGTGAGCTCGCCAGCCTTCGCGCAAAAGTCGAGCATCCGTTCCGTGTAGTGAAGCGGCAGTTCGGCTTCACGAAGGTGCGGTATCGCGGCCTGGCGAAGAACACGGCGCGGCTGCATGCGCTATTCGCCTTGTCGAATCTCTGGATGGTGCGTCGGCAATTACTGGCAACCGCAGGATAGGTGCGCGTGAAATCTGAAAAAGCGCTGGAAACGGCGCTAAAACCAGCCATCGAACGGCTCCGTGCGTCGATTTGTCGACTGCCCGTTCGCCTGGCGAAAGCACCGATGTCTGTTTTTGCCTTCAAATCAGACGTTCCCTAGGCATAATCTGTTTAATTTCGACAGGGCAAATAAACCTTATGAAGTTGGCAAATAAATGGTTTACGAGCAAACGGGCGACTCTCCAAACTATCCAATCCTTTATGCAATTGGGCTGTTGGGAGTTATCAATATAAATATCTATATAGACCGAATGGTCCTTTCGGTCCTAATGTCGTGTATTAAGGGCTATTAGAAACTAGCAGGCTCGCAGATGGGTTGGAGCGCGATGACCATCTTGTCTGGGGCTCCGTCAAACTTCACCAGTTTATTGCTCACAAGGATCTGAGTTGGAGTTGGCGAAGCACGAACTAGTATTTATTTATCTTCAAGCCGGTGACACCCATGTACCTGGATACCATTACAGTAGATAACGCAAACATAGATATCTGGGGAGAGTACGAACCAAGCTTCGCTCCGGTCGTGAAGGCGTTCGTTACCAACTTCACCGACTTTGGTGAGTTAGGGGCTGCCATAGCTATATATTATAGAGGTCGCAAGGTCCTAGATATGTGGGGAGGACATGTTGACCAAGCTCGATCGCTAGCTTGGGAGAAAGACACCTTGGTAAGTACCGCTTCTGTTTTCAAGGGCATGATGAGCTTTCTTGTACATATGCTTGTGTACAGAGGTCAACTTTCCTATGACTCACCAGTAGCGGATTACTGGCCAGAGTTCGCCAAGAATGGGAAATCAGATATATCTATACGGCAAGCAGTCTCGCACCACGCCGCTTTGCCTTATTGCGACGAATCTGAACCAGGAGATATTCTTAGGTGGGATAAGTGGGTCGAGGCAGTAACCAAACAGGCTCCTGAGTGGCAACCAGGATCGAAGGGCGTTTATCACACTTTGACAATTGCACCTATTATCGGTGGTCTTGTTGAAGCGGTAACAGGTAAACGTGTATGGCAACTGTTCCGAGAGGAAATAACTGAAGCTCTCGATGTCGATTACCACCTCTCATTGAACGACGACGAATATCTTCGATTGGCTCCTGACTTTGAAACTTCGGGATTTTTTGAAGATATATCTCTAGATTCTGAAATTATGACTCGTTTTTTTCGTCCGGTCGGTGATTTGTCTACGGTCCTAGGGAAAGAAGAAAAAATAGTTGAATCTCCGAATCTCCGAATCTCGGATCCGCCGGCAGTGCACGAGGCATTGCAAGGATGTTCGCTTTTGCTTCGATGAACGGTGAGCTAGAGGGTAAACGGATATTTTCCTCTAGTGTTATCGACGAGTTTACGCGAGAGCAGTGGCATCACCCATGCCCGATTTGGGGTCTAGATTTTCGAATGGGGCTGGGATTGAGTCTAAATGGTGGATACCCTTATTTGGGACCAAATCCTAAGGCTTTTGGCGCAGCGGGTGGCGGGGGAAGTTTCGGCCTAGCGGACAGGGAAAATCAGTTAAGTATCGGCTACTGCCTGAATAACTGGTGGCCTAAGGCAGAGCTTGGAGCACGTGCAACCGGTTTAATCAATGCTACTTACGCTTCACTAGAGTAAAGTCTAATCACGATGACTGTAGTCAGAGATCGCGACGTAAACCTAACGGAACTGATGGTGTATTTCATTTTGACGGTTACCTCGTCACTGATTTACGTGTTCTTCGTAGGTACTCTGGCGGAACCGGGTATTGGCATTGAAGGCGCACTGGTATGGTATCAAGAAAAAGCTTTGATGATATTGTGGACACCTACGCTATTCGCGCTTGTATTAATGGTCATTTTTCGTGGCCGCACTTCGTTATGCAAACTATTGGCGCGAGTAACTGATTGGAATGTGGGATACAAATGGTGGTGCGTCGCACTCATTTTACCCGCAGCTGTTCATGTCACGGCCGCTCTGATTACATTAGGTGACGACGTTGAGGTTATACGAATTCTAGACGACTGGTGGCGGACATTCCTGGGTAGTTTCTTCTTTCTTTTTTTGATTGTCGTTGGAGAAGAATTAGGTTGGAGAGGCTACGCATTGCCGGCGCTTCAGGCTCACGTTTCACCGTCTTTCGCGGCAGCAATCGTGGGTGTGTTTTGGAGCACCTGGCACATCGGAATTTGGTATGGCCTGTTTCTGGGGATCTCCGGAAGCGTTCTTCAGGCTCTATTCTTCCTGATAGCGGGGACGGTATATATTTTGGGACTCTCCGCAGTTCTAACTTGGATCGCTAATGAAACCAGGGCCAGCGTTGCTATCGCAATGGAACACCACGCTGCAAATAATGCATCCATTCGCATTTGACGCATTGGATGGAACTGCGTATTTGACTAACTATGTGATTGTAGCCGTCATGGCCATTGCAATTGTTGGATTTAACAAAAAGGTTTTTTTCGAGACACCCAGAAAACCGAAATCCTCAAGCGTAGAGTGATGAGTATTTCCAAGCAAATAAGAGATAGAGCTGTCTGCGGTAAACTTTTGTCCACGTGATTAAAAATTGCGCAGCTAAATCAGGCTTAGGCATTAAAAACTTAAGGATGGTCAGTGCGACTGATTAGCGTCGCCCTACTGTACATGGTTTTCACCCTCTAACTCTCTGAAGTGAGTTCAGTATGATTGATCAAGAATCTATGTTTCCAAGAAGTTATTCTGAAGCTAGAAATCGCTTTTTGGATTTATGTCAAAAGAGATATATCGAAGTAAAGACTCTTGCCCATGCAGACTATGGTTCCAGTATAGCTGGTTTAGAGACTGATCTTGTTGTCCTCGAAGGTAGTAGTCCTAAATCTACAATACTTGTTGTATCTGGAACTCATGGGCCCGAATCCATTGTTGGTTCGGCTTGTCAGATGGATTTCATCCATTCATTGGGTTCTCGGAAAATGCCATCCGATCTACGTATTGTAATCCTACATGTGCTTAATGCCTATGGAGCAGCTAACTGTTCTCGTTGGACTGAAGAAATCGTGGATCTGAATCGTAACTTCGTTGACTTCTCGGGCTCTGTCGAGGAACTAAATCAAAAGAATCCGAGATACCACGAGGTTCATGCCATACTTGATGGCGTCTCTACGCGCGCAGACGCCGTGGAGTTTGTAAGTGCTGGGAAATCGGAGTTGGACATCTCGTTCGGCTTGAAGGAAGCAATGAGAGTGTTGTTTCAAGGGCAGTATTCCATGCCAGCCGGCGTAAGCTATGGAGGAAGTCTAGCTACTGTATCGAGACGGCTGTTCGAAGACGTTGTTCGTACCTACTGTGCCGATCTATCTAGTTTGGCTGTCATCGACATTCATTCTGGCCTTGGGCGTTTCGGAGAGGGGCTTCTGCTCAGCTTAACTTCGAGCCCAGAGCAGAAACAAAGACTACAAGACTCATACGCTGACCAGGTAGTTCTGGTGAATGACGAATCCTTTGGTCTCCCATATAAAGTCACAGGAGACTTGAGTTGCGAAGGAGTACAACGAATAGCGCCAGACTGCCTATTGAGTTCGATTGCTTTAGAGTATGGAACTTTTGACGAAGAAGCTTTGCTGGAAGCGGTACTGACAGACTACTATCTCAGAAATGTAGCTGAGGACGCTGACTCTGGTTGTAATCTAGAGGCGAAGGAAAGAATCATGGATTTCTTTAATCCTCGCTCGGTGGAGTGGCAAGAATCTGTATTGTCGAGGTGGAACTGGGTGCTAGACAGAACATATAGATCGTTAGGCGCGTTTTGACGAAAAGTAGTTTGTGTCGCCTTTCACGGGAATAGCGAAGAACCCCAGCGATCCGCTGAGTTTTCTAGCCTGCGAGCCATCTCCATTTTGTCAGACAATAGACGATACCTACTGTAGGTGGCCGATAGTGATAAAATTACCAGATAGGCGTGATACAACCTAAATGCTAGAGTTGTCTGTAGAAAATATTTGCCGCTCTGTCACCCATAATAGTCGGTATATCGTCTAACTATGATGGCGAAATATATTATTAGCGTACATGTCAATGGCTAACAATGGGCCACTAGAGCACAACTATATCTCTATAATGGGGAGATTAAAGCGCGCTATTTCGGGCATTGTTCCCCCAAAGGAAGTGGAGGACATTGTTCAAGAGGCGTATGTGCGAGCCTGTCAGGCTGATCGCGACTCACCCATTTCCTCTCCTCGTTCGTTTCTCTTTAAGACGGTAAGGAATCTAGCCATCGATCACATGAAGCGTGCCGAGACTAGGCTCTCTGATGGCTTTGACGAGGACGAGACAGACTATGCCGTGTCTCGGCCATACGGAACTGACCCATTAACAGAGGTGGTCAATCATCAGGAGTTTTCATTGTTTTGCGAGGCAGTAAGATTGCTGCCTCCTCAGTGTCGCCGGGCTTTCGTACTTAAGAAGGTATATGGCTATTCGCGGCGGGAGATCGCCGAGCTCATGGGCGTTAGTGAAAATACGGTGCAAACACAGATAGCCAGGGGCATGAAGAGTTGCACACAGTTCATGGACCGCTGTAGCGAAGAGAGCACTGAACCTGGTAGGAAGATCGATGTTGTACGAGTCAGGCATACAACTGAATCATCGGCACCGAAGGATGAGTTGGGATGAGTAAGGTATACCGATTCCGCTCCGACGAAGTTCGATATGAAGAGGCAAGTCTTTGGATCGAACGCTTGAGCGAAGGGCTGACCACTGAAGAGGAAAGGGATCTACAGGCGTGGTTAGAAACTGATCATGGTAATCGCGACGTACTAGAGAAAATGGCCCGCCTTTGGGACAAAATGGATAGCTTGGAGCGCCTTTCTGTTTTGGTGCCTCATTCTGCCGTCTCGGTTTATCCGGGGCAGGGTCGCCGGCCTTACGTGGCAGCTGCGGCTTGCCTACTACTAGGGATTTCGATTTTCCTACTTTCACCTGGATTTATTGCTACACAAATCGGTCAGCCAACCACGCAAAGAGCGGAGGAGAGTTTCTACGAAACAGATGTTGGCGAACAGCGTGTCATTGAACTAGAAGATGGCACGGAAATAGCGCTGAATACTAGTAGTCGTATTGGCGTTCGCTATACGTCGCAGGCGCGCTTGCTAAGTCTTGAGGCTGGCGAGGCCCACATTGTAGTTGTAAAAGATCCGCAACGACCTCTCAGTGTTTTAGCAGGCGACCAGGTAGTGCAGGCGGTCGGCACCGCCTTCAATGTGGAGATTAAACCGGATAAAGCGATTGAGCTGGTCGTGACTGAAGGCAAGGTTCGTATAGGTGAGAGGGAAAAATTAACTGATTCCAATGGTGAAGATTTGGCGGCGGCTCTTCCAGCGTCTGCAGTGCTTGTCAGTGCTGGGCAAGAGATTGTCATGGGGCATGTGTCCGGTGAAGTGAAATCGATTTCAGCTGCGGAGATCGAGGTCAAACTATCTTGGCGGGAAGGTAGTCTCGTTTTCCGTGGAGAATCTCTTTCTGAAGTATTGCAGGAGGTAGAGAGATATACGGGGATGGAGTTTGTTGTTGTGGATGACAAGCTGAAAGCAGTACGTGTATCTGGATTCTTTAAGGCCGGCGATGTCGACGGCATGCTTGCTGTTTTAAAAGCGAACTTTAATATTGAGTACCAACATGTGAGTGCTAGTAGAGTGCTCTTGTATGCAGGCGAAATGTGACGAAATGATATGAGGCGAGTGTAATTTTTTCCGGTCAAATACGCTCTAAGCGTTATTCCGCGTCACCCATAAATAGATCTGAATCGTCATATAAGCATGCGCAAAGTGCGCGTTGTTTTGGGAAAACGAATTCATTCCTAGGTGTCGGGCTCGCATTGCTGTGTCTAATGCTTACCGAGCTTGCAGCTGCGGACATAGCCCCACGAGTTGTTCAATTCGATATACCCAAGCAACGTGCTGACTTGGCGCTGACACAATTTGCGAAGCAAGCCGATATCACTCTGCTGTTCCCATCTGATAATGTGAGGTTATTGGAGGCAAACGAGTTGATGGGGAAGTATTCGGTCTCTGAGGGAGCCAGAGTGTTGTTATCTGGAACGGGCCTAATACCAACATTCAAGAACGAGCTTGTTCTCGACATTGTGTCTGACCCAAATATAAATAGCGCGGAGACAGGCATGTTGAGCAAAGACCAACCGAGAAGAAGTATATTTTCAGCACTAGCGGCAATTTTTGGCATAACCGGCGTACAAGGCACGTCAGCACAAGAGCCTGAGCCCATGAGCAGCTCAGCTCTAATAGAAGAGGTCGTTGTTACGGCTCGGAAACGCGAGGAAACCACTCTGGATATTCCTGCCGCGACAAGCGTGTTTGGCCGGAATTCGTTGGTGGACAATAAGATCGATAGCGTCGCCGATTTGAACGCTAGAATTCCTAACTTCTTCTTCAGCTCCCCGCGTCCGTTTACCACAAATGTGACGATGCGTGGATTGGGCGCGGCGGTGAACTTACCCCCAGGCGTTGGATTGTACATTGATGGTGCTTACCAGACGTCCGTAGCAGCGTTCACACTCCCATTTGTCGATTTAGAACGTGTCGAGGTACTCAAAGGCCCACAGGGTACTTTGTATGGTCGAAACTCTTTTGCAGGCGTACTAAATTATATCACCCGTCCTCCGCAAGACGAGTTTGAAGGGGAGATATACGCCGAGGTAGGTAATGGAGATACACATAAGCTTTCAGGCTCAATTAGTGGACCCATAATAGACGATAAACTGTTCGGTCGGATCACTGCAGGCTCTCAAAGACGAGATGGTTTTCTGGAGTATGAAGTTGATGGGGCTGATGCAGACCAAGATGACTACGACATCGTAAATGCTAGATTGTTGTACACTCCTACTGAAAATCTTTCGTTAGACTTTAAGTATCGCTACTCAGACATGGAGGGCGGTTCGTTTCTCTACCATCAAGCCAGCGATATTAATGATGATGACGGTGAGCTTTTGGTCGGTAGATTTGTTTACGGTCCCGCTCCGGGGGAGTATCAGTCCGAAGGTGTTAAGCAGGATGCAGTGAGTGTTAAGGCCACATATGAAGCAGACAACTTCGAGTTCGTCAGTCTCACAACATATGACGATACGAACAACTACTCCCACTTTGATGTCGAGGTATCGACCCCGGATATTCTGAACGTATTTGCGGACTTCGAAGAGCAAGTTTTCTCGCAGGAGTTTCGACTTAGTTCCACTGGTGTTGGGAAGTTCAATTGGCTCGTCGGAGCTTACTATACAGAAGGGGAGTCTGATTGCTGTGGTCTTCTTCTTTCGGGCCTTGCGTTTACAGGTTTACCAGGAAATACATTCTTCCAACCACCAGCAGACGAAGAGTTTGATGGATATGCGCTCTTCACGGACATGGAATATGATATTTCCCACAGCTGGACTCTAGGTTTTGGTCTTCGATATGACGAAATTACAAAAAGCGTATTCGATACCGACCTTTACCGGGCTTGGCATTGAAGATGATTTCGATGATTTTCAACCGAAATTCACGGCGAGATATGCGGCCACTGACGATAGCAGTGTGTATATGACCGCAGCCAAAGGATTCAGAGAAGGCGGATTTAACCCATTACTCATCGGAACAGAATTCGAAGCGTATCCAATTGACGAACTTTGGTCGTATGAAATTGGCTACAAAACGCGATTTTCCAACGGACGTGGATCACTCGATGTGGCGGCTTATTACATTGATGTCACCGCTTTCAACGGTGCAGCTAATGTACCTACGCCCGCAGGCCTTAGAACAGTAACCGTCCCAATAGGCGAGGTGGAGTCCTACGGCATTGAGCTGGCAACTACTTATGCGCTGAACGAAAATTTCCTTGTATCGTTTACAGGTGGTACAAACATAGCGGAGCCCACGGAGCTGGATCCACGGACAAGCCGACCCACCGCTCAGGAGGGTGAGCAACTACCAGCTGCGCCTGAATGGACGGCGCGACTAGAGGGAATATATACCGCTACGGTATTCGACGACATGTATTTTCGATTCACTTTAGGCGCGTCTGGTGTTGGACCGACCAATTTCTCAGGTGCTGAACTTCCTACAAGACCTGCATTGGTTACCAGGGATAGTTACTATCTCTTCGACGCGAATGCGTCCCTAGAGTGGGATCGCTATACAGTGTCGGCCTTTATTCAGAACGCCGGCGATGAGACCTATGCAGACGGGTACTTAGATCAGGAAGTCCTCGGCGCCTATGGAGCAACTAGTAGTGGAGTGTACTATGGGCAACAGCAATACTTCGGTATGAGTCTTCGAGTGGCTCTTTAACACTAGCACAACGATTACCTCAATTTTTTGTTGAATTGGTTGATTACATGCGGCGAGTGTTTCCGCTCGGGACTCCGGTTCCGGGCGGTTTTTTTGGAGTTTGTGCCCATCCTACTTTTCAATAAGAAGCCCTAATTCCGCTTCGTCCGAGGGCTAGTGAAATTAACTTATCGCGAAGAAGTTTCTTAGAACATACCGCATCCTGGACAGGTTTAGTTGCGGGCCTACAAACAGCCAACGCTTTTTCAGAATCGAGTGCTTTAGATTCCGATTGTTCGCGGTCGCGAAAACCAATTAGTGGACATTGTCCTGAGGAATTTGAGCCTGTTCGCCGGCAGTTCGAGAAGAATTTTAATGATAGGGGTGAACTGGGGGCCGATGTCAGCCTGTACATAGAGGGCGAGGAAGTACTTCATCTTTGGGGTGGGTATTCAGACTACGCGCAAACAAAATACTGGATGCGGGATACGCTAACGATGCCTGCATCCGCAATAAAGGGCCTTTACCCTTTCTGCATCCACAAACTGCAGGAGCAAGGTCGACTTGAGTATGATGATCTGGTGACCGAATACTGGCCGGAATTTGGTCAGGGTGGAAAGAGTGAAACGACTATCCGGCATCTAGTAAGTCACTGGGCAGGATTGGAAGAAAAGTTCTCCATAGACGTATACAAGGCAACGCAAGAAGAAACGATAGCCTATATTGAGACTGCGACTTCTGGGTCTCGGCCCGGTACTAAAGGCGCATACCATTCGCAGACATACATGCCTCTAATTTCTAGCCTGGTTTACAAAATAACTGGGGAGTCCATCGAGTCATTTTTTCGCCGCGAAATCGCTGGACCGATTGGTATAGACGCCTATCTAAATGTCCCCACGACTGAATCTGTCCGTGTTGCCGATTATATTATGCCAGCGATGTACTCTCCGGCTCTAAGGCGACATGGTATTAATGTTGGCCTGGGTGAGGATAGTGTTTGGCCACCCTCACGATTGCGGAATGAGAGATATATGGGACTTATCAACGGGCGAGGATTTGCCCGGTTGATGGCAATGTCAAGTAATGGCGGAATTTTGGATGGCGTTCGTCTGTTCGATAAAAAAACTATACAGAATTGGGGCGAACACCAGTGGAGTGGCACCGCGCTTTTTCCAGGTGGGGGCGATCGTCCAATGCACGCGAATATGGGCTGGTTGACACCATCAGCCATGCTGCCGTTTCCAGTTAGTGATAAGGCCTACATGATGTCTGGCGCTGGAGGGAACATTGGCTTAGCGGATCCGGTTCGTAAGCTGGGGTTTGGGTATAGCTTAAATCGTTGGCATACGGAGAACAATGGTCAGACTCTTGGTTCAAGAGCTATATCATTGTTGGAAGCTGTCTACAGTTGTTTGTGACTTCATGACATAAGGAAGATGAAGTTTCGCCTACAGCCAATGCCTGACAACCGAGATACTAGACTATCTTGGGAGAGGGTGGTGAGCCCGAACGGCTATTCAAAATTATTCGATTTTTAGGGGAACATTCGAATGCTTAGTGAACTTGAAGACATCCTTGGGCCGAATGGAATGATCAGTGGCGCAGATGTTTCGATGCGGTCCACCGATCCACTATCAGTGCAGCCATGCGAAGCGATGGCGATTGCCCGCCCGAATACGACGGAGCAAGTATCAAAAATACTGAGTTTATGTCATCAGAAAGGGGTCTCCGTTGTCCCCGCAGGAGGTAACACAGGGTTAGTCCATGGTACGAGTGCTCGCTCGGATCAGATAGTTATCTCAACTGAGCGGCTCATTGGAATAGAGTCGATAGATGAAGGCATGGGTACAATGACCGTACTATCTGGTACGCCGCTACAGACCATTCAAGAAGCTGCAGAAAATCGAGGCCTTTACTTCGCCGTTGATTTGGGGGCTCGTGGTTCTGCAACGATTGGCGGGATGATTGCTACAAATGCTGGTGGAAATCGGGTAATAAAGTATGGAATGACACGAGAACAAATACTTGGCTTAGAGGTGGTTTTAGCGGATGGTCGGGTTCTATCATCCATGAATGGGCTATTGAAAAACAATACTGGTTATGACTGTCACCGGCACTGTAAAAATGACCCCCTAACGGCAACATAAAATTGACCCCCCTGTAAGGTATGCGCTTCAACGTTGGTGGAGCGCGAGATGTTGGGATTGGAGGGGTATATGGAGATTCACGTGAAGCACCGGCAGGGCATGGGCATAAAAGCCATCAGCCGGGAACTGGGGATCAGTCGCAATACGGTACGCCGCTATCTGCGCTCAGAGACACCACCGGCGGCGCAGAGTCGATCAGCGAAGCCGACCAAACTGGATGGGTACCGGGGTTACCTACACTCGCGGGTTAAATCCGCCCATCCGGACTGGATCCCGTCGACAGTCCTGTACGACGAGATCAAGGCATTGGGATATAGCGGCAAAATCCGAATGGTAAGTGCCTATCTGGCGACGCTCAAGCCGACGCGCCGGGAGGATCCCGTGGTGCGATTTGAGACCCCGCCGGGTCAGCAGATGCAAGTTGACTGGGGCGCCTTCAGACTTAACGGCCAACGGATATCGCTATTTCTGGCTACCCTTGGATGGAGCCGATTTACCTATGGCGTGTTTGTCGACAACGAGCGGTTTGACACCCTGCGCGATTGCCACGAGCAGGCCTTCGATACCTTCGGCGGCGTGCCGATGGAGGTGCTTTATGACAACATGCGAACCGTCGTGCAGGAACGCAACGCCTATGGGCGGGGTTTACACCGCTTTCACCCTGGACTAAACGACCTGGCTCATCACTATACGTTTCTGCCCAAGCTGTGCCGGCCGTACCGCGCAAAGACCAAGGGCAAGGTGGAGCGCAGTATTGGCTACGTGCGCCGAAGCTTTTTTGTTCCTCTGATCAGCCGGTATCGGCAGCTGGAACAACCCATTGATATGGCCGGGTTGAATCTTGAGTTTGCCCGGTGGCTTGCCGGCACGGCCAATACGCGTGTTCATGGCACGACCGGCGAAATACCCTGTGAACGGCTGGAGCAGGAGCGGGCCGCCTTACAGCCATTGCCGCCGGCTCGCCTGACAGGACCCGTCCGCCCCGGCCACGTGGACCGCCCCCCTACACGCTCATTCCCGATAGAACCTCTCCAGCATCCTCTATCAGTGTATGACGCACTGCTGGAGGTTGTATGAACCTGCAGGATGAAAGGATCCAGGCAGCCTGTCGTGCCTTGGCATTGGGCGCGATTGCCGAGCACTACCCCGCACTGGCTCAGGAAGCGGCAGACGGCGATGCCAGCTTCGTCGACTTCCTGGAGCATTGTCTCAAGGCCGAGCAGCACGAGCGACGCATTCGCTCGCAAACCATGCTGACCAAGTTCGCCGGCTTCCCCGCGATCAAGCTGATTGACGACTACGACTTCAAGTTCGCCGCCGGCGCGCCGAAGAAGACCGTGCAGACGCTACAGTCCATGGCGTTTGTTGAACGTAAAGAGAACGTCATCTTCCTCGGCCCCAGCGGCGTCGGCAAAACTCATCTGGCCATCGCGCTCGGCTATCTCGCCACGCAGTCAGGCATCAAGGTGCGCTTTATCACCGCCGCTGATCTGGTCATGCAGCTCGAGAAGGCGCAACAGCGGGGCCAGTTTGATCATTACATGCGGCGCTCCTTACTCGGCCCGAGCATCTTGATTATCGATGAGGTCGGCTATCTGCCCCTGCAAGGCAATCAGGCCAACCTGTTCTTCCAGGTAATCGCCAAGCGTTACGAACACGGGTCAGTAATCCTGACCTCGAACTTATCCTTTGGTGAATGGGACCGGACCTTCGCCGGGAACTCGGCGCTCACGGCAGCAATGCTGGATCGGCTGTTGCACCACGCGCATGTGGTCCAGATCAAGGGCGATAGCTACCGCCTCAGGGACAAGCGAAAAGCCGGCGTACTAATGCCGGACGACGAAGCAATGTCTGGCTGATCACTGACCAGCCGACTTATTTTCATCAGTAAAGGGATAGGGGGGTCAATTTCATCTTGCCGATTTAGCACCAAAGGGGGTCAGTTCTATGTTGCCGTTGACATGACCTCAAGCAACTTTTTATCGGCAGTGAAGGTACGCTTGGGATTGTCACACGGGCCGTTGTTCGACTCCATTCGAAGCCAATAGATTCGGTGGTTAGCCTAATCGCGATCCAAACATTTGATGCTGTTCGGCAAGTAGCTAAATCTTTGGATCAACTGGCGGGCGGCCCCTGTGCGCTAGAGGTAATGTGGGGTGAATACTACTCTAGCGTCGTCGCGACGGCACAAATTGCCAACGCTCCTCTTGCCACGGACTACGAATATTACTTGCTGGTAGAGTGGTTCGATAGAGGCTGCATCACCGGAATAGAGCAGTCACTTGGGGCACTCATGGAAGAGGGTAAAATCATTGACGCGACCATCGCCCAGTCGGAAAGACAAGCATCTGAAATTTGGGCAATACGCGATGGGGTGGAGTTCGTTAGTGAGGACTTGGGCGGCGCTGGTGTGGGTTACGACATCAGCCTACCTGTCTCCTCAATGGAAGGTTATGTCAACGGTGTTACACAAAGGCTGAAAGAGGCGGATTCAAGAAGCCGATGTATCGCTTTCGGGCACCTCGGTGATGGTAATCTCCACCTCATTACCTCAGCGCAAGACCAGGTAGACGTAGATCGCGCAGTTTATGAGCCACTAAGAGAATTCAATGGTTCGATTTCCGCCGAGCATGGTATAGGTAGCAAGAAGAAGCCATTTCTTAAGATATCACGAACAGAACTAGAAATTGAAATGATGCGCTCGCTTAAGCACTGGATAGATCCTAAGATGATTCTAAATCCGGGAAAAATATTTTAGGACTGTGAATAATGTGCAGTCGATCCGGCGCGTTAAGAGGGAGTGCATAGGCCGAAAATTCTTGGTCGGCCTGGCCTAAGAAATGGGGCTCCTCAGTGTGGGGGAGATTCTCACCGTTGTTATGGCTCGATTCGTCGGGGAAAGGTCACCTGGATCAAGATTGCAGAGATCTGGAAGACTAATAATGGGGGACACTTGTTTACTTCGATGTAGTTATATATGCGCCTACAGGTTATCCTCAGTCGGCTATTCGAAGATAACTACTTCATCATACCTGGGGAGCGTGAGTAAGGTGACACCACTATTGCCCTCTTTCTCTTCCAGAAAAGGAAGTGTCTCATCTTCACTCCCCGCGAGATACTCAAGAATAATAGATTGCCCTACGAATTTTTGATCTATCGGAGCCGTGAGACTATCGTAGTGAATTGGAACTATTTTTGATGGCTTCAATACCCCTACAGTCTCATTCCAAAATGTATTGCGATACTCTTGAGTCTGCCCACCTAAACCACCGACACCCAAGAAGACTATGTCTGCGTGATAACCACGCAATCCATCAATTTCGTATCCTGCGCTCCCAATGATCGCAAATGATCCCTTGGGGTGTTCGACTACGAGGACGTACGCCTTTCCCAACCTATAGTCGGTGGCTCGCACAGGTGGGACTAATGGAGAAGATATCTCTGGATTACCAAGAGCGGTCGCACGTATTTCTGGATCGGGAAATTGGAAGTGGACTGATTCAATAGGAGTGATCTTGAAATCTCCTAACTGAAAAGGTTGTCGGTCTGTTAGAACTACGATTTGGTCTTCGCTTAAGCCCCACCCTCGTCCGATGTTTGCAGTAGACTCCGAGCCCATAAGGAGCGCACCTGTTCGGTGGGCAACCTCCGGAGAATCCATGGCATGGTCGTAGTGGGAGTGGATAGGGATCACAGCGGCTAGGTTGGACACAGAGTTCGCGGCTAGTCCGAACGTGATCGCATCAAGATCAGGTTCGATCGTGCCAAAGAAAAAACTCAACGGTCCTGGCCTACTAAACCAACCGTCTACCATCCAATGTGTTTTGCCATCACTGAACAATAAAGTAGATGTTCCAGAGAACCGAACCGTTAGTGAGCCTTCAGGGATAACTGCGTCACCCTCAATCGCCCATGTGGCGCTGACCGGTAAATCACCATGGGATTGAACCAGAAATAGTGTTAGCAGAACAGCAAAAAAAAGCAGGGCTACTATGTGGATAAGGATCTTTTTAACTAACATAGTAGCCCTGCAACCTGGATGGACTTGAATTGGTAAAATCTGCGTCTGCCCCCGAAACTATTTACATTGATAACTATCCGGAATATTTGGGTTACTCCCCTCATAAACCGCTCTAAGCGGGTGAGCGCAGAGCTTACGGGCTGCGGAGCTGTTTTCGAACGAAACAGTTAGTTCCCCTGGGGCATTTGTAGACCCCTCTACCCAGTCATCTAATACCTTGACGAAGTCGACCTGAGATGGACCCATACCGCCGCGACAGTGATTTACACCTGGCATCAAAAATAGACGAACATCGTCGCGTGCACTGGGGACCGCCTTATATACGTTGTCCACGTACTCAATCGACATATATGCGCTTAGTATTGGATCGGCCCAGCCATGATACATCAGCAATTTTCCACCACCGCCGATATAATCGGACAAGTCGGGGTCATCGGCATTTAGTAGCTCGGTAAACTCTGAAAAATCACTATCAAAAGAATCAAAGTTATAGCCCTTCAGTGACCAGTTGGGGTCCTTCTTCACGAAATATTTCATCACTTCCATCGAGAGAGCGGCTGCGCCTGTCGGTTTTGAGTCGATTGAGACGCCTTCGCCGCCAGTCAACCACATTGGCCATTGGGGATGCATGTGTTCGCTACCAACTGGTATTCGTGTATCCTCGCTCTCCTTGATGAAGGTCGGTGGCTGGTATATTGCCTCCAGTAGTGAAAGGTGCTGGTCCGTCAAGCAACCATCTACTTCGCTGTTGCTGCAAGCAAGCGTGCTCGGATCAAACTTGCAGAGATCTGGATGACTAATAATCTTATCTTCTATCCCGTCGATCGCATCACACTGCTTAAGGACCGCATCACTGAGTACATTGATATGTTTAGGTTCAAGAATCGGTGATTCCAGAGCCTCCAAATCGGCGAAGGCTTTGGAAGTTATATGCAACAACTGGGCAATTACACCTCTGTAATCGACGCCGGGGGCCCCCACAATAATGCCGTCATAGTCTTCGGGATAACGCTGAGCAGCCATAAGTCCCATACGCCCACCGTTGGAGCAACCCGCGAAGTATGATCGTTGTGTTTTTTTTCCGTAGTACTCTACCAAGAGATCCTTACTAACAGCAGTGACCTCATGAACGGCTTTATGCGCATAGTTCTCGATTGCACGGGAATTATATAGTGCCCAGCGGCCGCCAAAAGTCGTTCCGGTGTGTCCCGTATCGGTACCCGCAATGGCGTATCCTTTGTTTAGCGCACCCAACTCAATCGCCTGGGAGTAGAGTTTTCCCGCAAGGCCACCGTTCCCCCCCATCATGAATTTCCCATTCCAGTCTTCTGGAAGCCAAAGAACGATTCCTATGTCATCATCAACTAAGCCTGTTGCCTTACAGTGCCGAAGGGGAGTTTCAATAATCTCCGATGCTGTTAGGGTGAATCTTGAATGATCAATAGCTACTAGGTCGCTGCATGTCGTCTCTGGAGCAGTTGATATGGACTCACCAGAAGAAGTCAGAGATGAGTCGCCCTCTGGTGCTATGGATCTATAACTATCAGAAGTGTGTGGTCCTTGGCTGACTCCGCAGGAAGTAGTCGCTATAGCGAGTAGAAAACTGTGTAAAAATAGCGTTGCCTTCCGTTGAGGGCTTTTGATAGCAAACGGCTTACGGGTACTGGAATCTATCATATGCGATCTTCTCTTTATGATAATTAGTCGTAAACTTTTGATTAAGTCTAAACCACACGTCTCGGGAAGACTTGGTGTGACTCGAGCTAACATGATATGGAGCCCGTCAGTAACAACCTGCATTCAATGTGAACGAGAGTGTGATCGCTGTTACGTTAGCGAAACAGCGATCAATACACTCCTCATTGCATCAAGTCAGTTTCCCATGAAGTAGGTAAAGCTCAGGCCATAGGTCCGAGGTGTAGACCAAATTCGCACGGGCGTACCAAGGAAGTTGTCTCCGTTGGTCCGTGAATATTCTTCGTCGGCGAGGTTTTTGCCCCAGAGAGACAATTCCCATGTACGATCCGGAGGTGTATACGCAATGCGCCCGTTTACTATCTCGTAGCTTTCGAGAAGATCTAGATCAACAAGATTAGCGGGGTCGCTGTATCGCTCATCCACATAGTTGTAGCTCAGGTTCATTGTGAGCTCACTACCGGCAGTACCAACAGGTTGTATGTACTGAATTGCGGTGAAGACGTTCCATTCGGGCGAGTACGCTAGTTTGTTACCTGAGAAATCGGGTTCACCCGGCACAGGATTTTCATACTCGTCGTATGTCGCATCGACATATGCAAGGTTAAGCAGTATTTGCAGTTGGTCGTGCGGAATCCAGTTTGTTTCGATTTCAATACCCTGGGTTGTGGCTTCACCGGCGTTGGTTAGCTGCAACGTCGTCGCACCACTAGAGCTAGTTATGGCCTGAAAAACTTGAAAATCATCGAACTCAGAGAGGAATAGGGAAGCATTCAGTCTCAATTTTCCATCCGCCATGGTCGACTTCAAGCCTGCTTCATAGCTATCTACAGATTCAGGCTCGTACTCGAAGAAGTCCAGCCCTGCCGTCATGAAGTCACTGTTATAGCCACCACTCTTGTGCGCGAGCGAGTATTTGGCGTATAGCATTGATTCGTCGCCAAGAAAGTAATTCAGCCCTGCTGTAACCGAGATATCGTCTTCATCACGATCATCGGTGTATGGAGAATAGTTAATGGCCCCAAATGCCGCTCCAGGGAATTGCGTGAAGGGTACTCCTGTAGCGGCTTCAAGTTGGGCGGCCACCTCTGGATTGTTGGGAGTACTGTGCTGGTACCACTCCACATCCTTCTCTTCATAGTTGTAACGTACACCCGCTGTTAGTTCTAAGCTTTCAGTGAAGCGGTAATTACCATGAAGATATACGGCATAGGATTCAGCTTCTACTGTAGCTGGAACTGCAATAACACCTGCTACTTCGGCAGCGAAGGCGTCGGCTGGGGGAGGCAAAACACTCGCGAACAGATCTTCCTGGAAACCTGCTGCACTGGAAGAGTTTCTCTCTGTCGAAAAATAGTACAGGCCAGCAACCCAATCGAAGCTTTCATAGGAGGGCGAAACCAGGCGGAACTCCTGTGAGAACTGCTCGTTGTCTTCGTCAAAGTAACTAAAATCAATATCAAATGGCGTCACGTCGTCATCAGTGAACCGGGTGAATGAGCCTTCACGTAAAGCTGTGATCGATGTTAGCGTGAACTCATTCTCGAAATCGTAATTTGCTGTAAGCGAGACGCCCCAGCTTTCGGAATCTGAGTCGGACTCCATATTCTGGTGAGTTGTATGCGGGGGGAGTTCACGATTTGTCCAGGTCGGCTCAGTTGTTTGGTAATCACTAAAGTCTCCAGAGAGGATTAGCTCCAGTTGATCTGACGGGAGAGATCTCAGTTTGAACCTCGCAGAGGTACGATCCCAGCTACCTACGTCTTTGTTGAGCGTGATGTTGTCAATGAAGTCTCCATAGTCCTCATAAGCGACCGAGACCGAGCCAAACAGATTGGCTGTAAGGCCACCGGAGATGTATGCTGCGCCCTTGTAGTAGTCAAGGTTGCCTACCTCGGCCTGGAGCTCGCCTTCGAAATTCTCATCTGGGTTCTTAGTGTTTAGAAGAATGGCCCCCGATACAGTGTTTTTGCCGGCGAGAGTGCCCTGCGGTCCACGCAGAATTTCGACTGATTCCAGTCCCAGTAGCGGCTGATCAGCGGTAAACGACTGTCCCTGGTAGACTCCGTCTATATATACTCCCAATCGCGGGTCAATACCCACATTTCGGGAAAAATCTACTACGCCTCGTAGGCCCATAGTGCCTGTGCGCGGTGGTCCACCACTCGTCAAAGACGGTGCGCTTTCTTCAAGGTCACTTACCGACTTAGCTCCGAGTACTCGCATCGCTTCGGAGGAGTAGGCTTGAACTGAGATGGGAACGTCCTGCATGCTTTGAACACGCTTTTGCGCGGTTACCATTACTTCTTCCAACGCAAAACCTGAATCTTGTGCAAGTACTCCGCCTGGAAGTGACATAGCGAGCACGGAGGCAACGTGCAATGTGAGCGGGTTTCTCTTAGTCATTATTCTATCTCCTGTTGAAAACGAATTTCGCTTACAGGGGTGTGCTCCCTATAAAGCCAGGGTCTCAGAGGCAGTGATGCAAATATCCAACATCTGTGACGCCCTTGTGGGGAGAAATATTATTCGCACTCTCGGGCAGGAGAAATGACATAGCAGACCATAATTAACAATATATTACATCCATCGGCAATAAGTTACGCGCCAAAGAACGCATGTTCTACAAGCGAGCAGCTAAGATGAAGGTAATTTAGGTCTATAGAGTGTTACGGAACTCCTGGGCAAGACTTTCCCATTTTATGCAGTGGTCTGTTTCTTCAGGAGTTGGTTATTGAAACTCAAATTCCTTGCGAAATTGCAGCGGTGTGCAACCATTCCACGACTTAAATGCACGAATGAAGGAGCCAGGTTCTGTATATCCAGCCATTCCGGCAATTTCTTCAATTCTCAGGTCGAGGTTGGCCAGGTGATGTATAGCGAACTCTCGACGTACCTGCTCTTTGATATCGTGGAAACTTGTGTCTTCAGCCTTCAAGCGTCGACGTAAGGTTTGTGGATTTAACTTGAGATCTAGAGAAACTCGTTCGAGCGACGGGAGTCGAGCCTCATCATTTAGTACGTCCTTAATCATGCCTCTGATCGTTCTGGTTAGGATGCCACCAGCGTTCATTGGAAGGTAGGTGTCGAGGGGAATTCTACGAATGTAATGCTCAACGTTAACTTCGCTCTGAACGATTTTTTCTTGAAGGTATTCCTCACTGAATTTGATGCCATTATTTTTACAGCTAAATCGAGTTGGTGCGCCGTAGTACATAAGGTCATAGTCACTGTGATAGCCGGGCATCGGAAAGTCTACATGTACCTGGTTGAGCGCTATGCGAACGTCACATAACCAGCCGGCAAAGCGATGAATGAAGGATAACAAATAGTCGATGATCCACACATCTAGCAGAGGCTGGTTGGGTAAGCGCTCGAGACTAACTTCTGCGACGCCTTTTTCAACAACAAACGAATACTGAAAACTGTTCTCGAACAAATTGAGAAATTCTACACAACGGCGTAACGCCATGCCCAGAGTAGATGAATGGAGCATGACGAGACCCAGCATTCGAAAAGTACCTATCGGAAATGGGCGGTGTAGAAATCCATGAGCTTCGTCGCCCATCCTGACAGTACATTGCCTATACAACTTGGAGACCTTTTCCAAAGGTACAAAGGCTTTAGGGTGTTTCAATATGTCTGGAGCGATATCGGACTCCAAAAGAATTGCAGCGATATCTTCGCCTGCGTTGGTGGGTCCGACGAGCATGTGATTAACCATATCCGCCGTGATCGAGTTTCCGCGAGTTATTTTCGTCATCTTGGGACGCTCCAGCGAGCAAGCTTTATCGACTAAATTGTAACCTATTGTTGATTATGCGAGGAAGTGGCATTTTCAGAAACCCGTATCGACACTAAGATTGCTGATGATCGTAAAGGGGTACTAGGGACATCCCCGCCGCATATAACACTTCGCCCTGA